>JAABUV010000037.1_pt1 | contig 173957 bp, 178 predicted proteins | sample 5559971 | NCBI WGS metagenome assembly JAABUV01 (sample SAMN10711881, study PRJNA513362) | rock metagenome | isolation source: Antarctica rocks | place: Antarctica: Victoria Land, Knobhead nord | collected 2015-12-19 | reverse complement strand
TCAAACAGCGAACGAAAGCTCACGTCGAAGTGATCAACTTTCACAACACATCGATCGCTCATCTAGCTTGCTCAGCTAGATGATCAAACAGCAAATTCGAAAGCTCACGTTGAAGTGATCAGCTTTCACAATTTCGATTTATCTATATGATTACTTGATTATATAGACATGTCGCGCGCTCGTATGCGCACTCTAACGATCTGACTGCTCAATGAAAAGATATACAGCAGCGATTATGACTAAATTACATGTAATGTAGCATACACACAGCGCTTCAATGCTACTATTTAGATAGATAGCATTGTGTTTCATAGTCTTAGACTGCATAAGCACGTAAAACTTGAAGAAATAAAAAAAATCGCATTTTCATCGTTTTTAAAGTTCAGTTCTCATTTTTGAGATTGACAATGAGTCTTCTTTCGCGATACGATATTTCTTGTGATTTTGGCGAGAATTTCTTGGTGATCAGATTTCATTCGCCTGCATTTGCATTCACATTTGCATTTGTGTTTGCATTTGCATTTGCGCTTGTGACTTGAGCTGCTTTTTGCACATATGTGAGCTTCTGCGTTGATTTTTGCGAATTTTGCATGACTTGTGACATTTGCGAATCCTGTGCCTTCTGCGAGATTTGCGAATTCTCTGTCATTTGCTTTGCATTGATTCTCTTTTTGATGTTTTCAGCATTTTGTTGAACCAACTGTAGAATGATCTTTAGTTTGTTGTTTGTTTGACTTTGAAGTCGATCAATTTGCTTCTGAATCGAGTTTTCTATGCTTTCATCGCATGCTCTTTGAATGTAGATTAAGCTATGATTTATAGTCTCTTTCTGTTCTGATAGTGCTTGTCTTAGCTGATTGACTGCGAATTCAATTCTTTCGCGCAGTCTCTTTATCTGCATCTTTTTAGAAATGACATCGTAGCACTTACTAGTACTAACTTCAATGCTAGCTTCTTTTTGCGAACTTTTCATCACTTTTCGCTTTTTCATTTCTTTGAATTTCACAATCGCTCATGTTTGCTCTTTTTGCTGTGAATTTGCATTTCGCAGATTGATTGTATTTTTGTCATTATGCGCATTTGCATGTGAATTTAGCATCAATGCATCGAGTGAACTAAACATGTATTGCGTTTTTCTATTTGCTGATGTGAGCGATTTTTGTTGACTGCGAAATAAATCGACAATGTTGTTCTGCAGTTGTTTGCTTGTTGACGATTTTTATTTCTTCAAGTTTTACGTGCTTATGCAGTCTAAGACTATGAAACACGATGCTATCTACCTAAATAGTAGCACTGAAGCGCTGTGTGTATGCTAAATTACATGTAATCTAGTCATAATCGCTGCTGTATATCTTCTCATTGAGCAGTCAGATCGTTAGAGTGCGCATACGAGCGCGCGACATGTCTATATAATCAAGTAATCATATAGACAAATCGAAATTGTGAAAGCTGATCACTTTGACGTAAGCTTTCGAATTTGCTGTTTGATCATCTAGCTGAGCGAGCTAGATTAGCAATCGATGTGTTGTGAAAGTTGATCACTTTGACGTGAGCTTTCGTTCGCTGTTTGATCATCTAGTTGAGCAGGCTAGATGAGCTTTGATCTTCGTAGATGAAAGCTGATCACTTCGACGTGAGCTTTCGAGTTCGCTGTATGATCATTCAGCTGAACGAACTAAATGAGCTTTGATCTATGTATTTGCGACGCATGTAAATCGATCAGAAAATCGAAATTGATCGATTTACTGCGTCGCACAGATGTGTATGTGCGCAAAAGCTGAGTCGTGCCTTCGCAATGACTGTGTGAATGTCGTATATTAGTTGCAGCGCGTGCGCAAAGACGTTGCTGTCGTTCTGTGTATATGAGCAAAGACTGTGTCGTGTCTTTGCAGTGTATGTGCTTGCGATGCATGTAATTCGATCTGATAATGCGAAAAATCGATCGATTTACTGCATCATGCGAGCGTGTAGATGCGCAAAAGCTGAGTCGTGCCTTCGCAATGTGTGTGTGTGTGACGTATATGAGTTGCAGCGCGTGCGCAAAGACGTTGCTGTCGTTCTGTGTATATGAGCAAAGACTGTGTCGTGTCTTCGCAGTGTATGTGATTGCGATGCATATACATCGATCTGATAAAGCGAAAAATCGATCGATTTACTGCATCACGCAGACGTGTAAATGCGCAAAAGCTGAATCGTGTCTTTGCAGTATATGTGTGTATGTCGTATATGAGCTCAACGTGTGAATAAGACGCTGTTACTGCTCTATGTGTGATTGCGCTGCGTGTAAATCGACCTGAAAATTGAAATCGATCGATTTACTGCGTCGCACAGATGTGTATGTGTGCAAAAGCTGAGTCGTGCCTTTGCAGTGACTGTGTGAATGTTGTATATGAGTTGCAGCGTGTGCGCAAAGACGTTGCTGTCACTCTGTGTATATGAGCAAAGATTGTGTCATGTCTTCGCAGTGTATGTGATTGCGATGCATGCACATCGATCTGATAAAGCGAAAAATCGATTGATTTACTGCATCATGCAGACGTGTAGATGCACAAAAGCTGAATTGTGTCTTCGCAGTATATGTGTGTGTATGTCATATATGAGCTCAACGTGTGAATAAAGCGCTGTTACTGCTCTGTGTGTGATTGCGCTGCGTGTAAATCGACCTGAAAACGCGAAAAATCGATCGATTTACTGCATCACGTCTGTCTGTATGTGTGCAAAAGCTGAGTCGTGCCTTCGCAATATATGTGTATATGTCGTATATGAGCTGCAGCATGTATGCAAAGACGTTGCTGTCATTCTGTGTATGTGCGAGCTTCAACGCGCTAACGATCGCGTTGTCATTGCTTCGCTTTTCGACTGTGTGTGAGCTCAACGCGTGAATAAAGCGCTGTTACTGCTCTGTCAATGTTGATGAGATTGTTCAACTCTTCTGACAAGCATAGCTTGCAGAAGATTCGTAGTCAGCATCTCATACAGATAAATCTCGTTGTTGATCTGCTTGTTGATGAACTCATGCTAAGTTCATCTCATAGATTTGTTTCAATCTCTAATGTTGACTTTTTGAATTCTATCGTTGATGTTTTGAATTCTGACGTTGAGTTATTGCTTTCGCTGAGTTTCGCGTTAATGTCTGCGAAATGAAAGAAAGAAGAGCGTATGAAGCGACTCTTTATATTTCTTTTCATAGAGAGTTTTTTCGAGTTTCAAGCTTCGAACTTCTAGAAAATTCACTTGACATCACTTAAATATTTCTTTAATCTCTTACTCAGAGCGTTTCACGTAGACAGTAACTTTAGTGTAGAGATTTCTTAATTTTTATCTCGAAACCTGCAATAGATCATTTTCTATTATCGACTTATGTCAGATGAAAATGATATAAATCTAGTCTGCAAGAATCTAGATTACTCTTTTTGATAGAAAATGCTTGACGCAATTGCTTTATATTTCATGTATCGAAGTAGTCGCTTTATCTCGCTCAGAATAGTAACGACTGATCTCGACTTATTGTCTTGCACATCAAGAAAAGATAAAACAGATAGTGATTTGATAAGAAATGCTGTACTTCTCTGAAACAACGTTGTTCTCTGTGCGATCTTCAAGCGCAAAAGAGTTTGATTTCGATTTTTGCGTCAGTACGCAGTCTTTTGTGCTGTTCTGAAGTCGATTGATGACTTGTTCTTTTCGTGTAAGTTTGCTCTTTGATTTGTCAATCAAATTACTATCTGAATTGATAATTCTTTCTTCTGCGTTGATGAACTCTCGTTTCGCCGCCGATTTTGACCTGCGTGAGCGCGAAAAATTTCAATTTTCGATTTTTAACTTGCGACGCACCCATCTGTGAAGCTATTGAGTCGAATAAGAGCTTGTTTTGATCGTACAATTGTACTCTATAACTTGTCGATCGATTTGATATATCATATGCTTCGATAAATCGCTGTCACTCTTGTTCATATTCTTTGCAATGAGATTGAGTTCAATAAAAACATGAATATATGTTCAACAATGCATGTCAGAAGTATGCTGCTGAAAATTATGATTTTAACAGTGTGAAAAATGCATTTAAATGAAGTACATTTCTCAAGAAATAAAATTTCTCAACTCAAATCAACAACTTTGAAAAAAACAGATGTTAAAACATCAACTCATAAAGATCACAACATAATTGAGAAACAGCTTAATTCTGTTACTGAAATTATTAATTGCAAACAACTCATTTTACATGCAATTATCAGAGTATTAATAATTCATAAAATGATATACAACTTTAATAGTAAATTCATAGTCAAGCTCATCAAGATCTTACAGCAAGAAAATGAATTTACTGTAAAGTTAAAAGCAGATGAAATGATGAATATACAAAAAAATAATGTTGAAGCTTGAACATTAAATAATCAAGAAATGATAAAGTACAACAAATCATTGTATGTTTCAAAAGATCTTTCTGTCAAAGAAGAGTTATTGAAATGTCATCATGATGATTCTTTAAAAAGACATTTTGATGTTGACAAGATTAACAAGCTGTTAAATTGCAAATATTACTGAAAAAGTATGATCAAAAATGTTAAAAAATATATAAATACTTGTGACATTTGTTAAAGAGTAAAGATGAAACATCATTTATCATATGATGAGTTGAAATCATTATCATGATTTACAAATTTCTGAAAAGAAATCACTATGAATTTCATAACAGATCTGTCATCTAGTAAATGAAAAAAAGTTATATATGACTCAATTCTTGTGATAGTTGATCATTATACAAAGATGATGCATTATCTGTTTATGAAGAAAATTCTGACTGTTGTAGAGTTAGCAGAGTTGTTCTTTGAGAAGATTGCTTTAAGATATGAAATTTCAAATGATATAATCATCAATAAAGATAATTTATTTATCAATTCATTCTGATCAAAAATTTGTTTTCACATGAAGATGAAACAATGACTAAGCATCATTTTTCATTTGCAAACAGATAATTAAACAGAATAATAAAATTAAATGCTGAAATATTATTTAAGAGTGTATTATTTCAAAGAGCAAAATGACTGAGTTACGCTTTTATTCATAGTCAAGTTTATGTATCATCAGATGAAGCATGCTTCATTGAGCTGTAATCTTTTTAAAATCATGTATGATTATGAATTAATCTTTGACATACACATTGAGAATAATGTTATGAAAGAAGAAGTGTCAGCAGCAAAAAAACACATTGAAATGCTGCAAGATTAAACTGATCACGTCGAGTCAAGTCATTAAGATCAAGTCAAGTTCTTGACTCATTAAGACTCAATTCAAGTCAGAATTCTTGATCTAAGTATTCAAGTTGAGTCAAGATGTTCAACTTAAGTATTTGAATTGAGTCAGAGAATTGAAATTGAGTATCAACTCAAAATTCTCGACTCAATTCATCAAGACATGAAGATAGATAGATAAATATTTTATTATGACTTTCTATCATGACTTTCTATCAAATAATCTTCATGTTTTTCTATCATAGCTTTTCTTCATGACTTCTCTTCATGACTTTTCTTCATGACTCTCTATCAAACAGTCTTCATAGTTTCCCGTCATAATTCTCTATCATAGCTTTCTATCATAACTTTCTATCAAAGCTTTCTATCAAACAATCTTCATGTTTTTCTTCATGTTTCTCTTCATGTTCTTCTTTATGACTTTCTATCAAAAAGATAATGCAAAAAGATAATGCAAAGGCGAAAAACCGGGAAAATTTCTATATTTAACTCTCTTGACGTCATTTTCAATTTCTTAACAAGTTGAGTTGAAAACTTAAATCAAGTATTGATTCAAAATCAAAATCAAATTGAGTCAGAATGTTGAAATCAAGTATTCAAGTTGAATCAGAAGATTAATATCAAGTACTTGAGTCAAGTCAGAACATTGATATCAAAACTTGACTCAATGATCAGTTTATGCAAGACATGCAAAACACATTAATGCAATGATGATAAAATTTGATTGATGCTCAGACAAAGTACTATAATTGAAAACATAAGTTTAAGTTCTTTAATGTTAATGATTTAATTATGCTATCAGCAAAAAATCTGAAGCAGAAGAAGTTGAATAAGATGTTATTAAATAAGATGTTAAAGTTCTTTCATATACAAGAATTGATAAATAAGCAGACGTATCATCTTAATCTTTCAATCATTTATAAAATTTATTCTGTCTTTCATGTATTTTTCTTAAAGTCATATAATCGTAGACTAAATGATGATTTTATACTCAAGTATTTCACTTTTAAGCTTATTGATGATGAGCAAGAATGAAAAGTAGAAAAGATTCTACAGAAGTGAAAAAGAAAGAAAATTTTATATTATAAGATACAATGAAAAGAGTATTTCATGAAATATAATCAATGAATATCAAGTGAAAATATGAAAGAAGTTTCAAAGCTTAAAAAAGCTTTTGAAATGAAGCTGAAACATGAGCGAAAAGTATAATCACTCACTTTCAAGCATAAATTCATGATTAGAAAGAAAGAGAATTACTGTAATATGATGATTTTCGCTCTTTAAACTTTAATGAAATGATTATGTAAAGATATTAACACTCAAACAAAAGAAAAAACATAGACAGAAGAAAAAGCGCAAAGAGGTTCAAAGATATTTGACATAAAAGCACAATCATCACGAAATCATCACAAGATCATCACTTTATTAATTATTTCTCATTGAAGATGAAATTACAGATTCATTCTTATTTATCTTCAAATTTATATTGAGACGTAAGATGAGCAAATTAAGAGCAAGCAGATTCATTTATAAATATATCATGTCAGTTATAAAACTGTGATCAAATGATATTGAAACATGATAGAATATATAGAATAGTGAAATGCATCAAATGCATTGCAAGTAATATCATTAACTGTCATTGCTTCTTTCAGCTGCAGCTTCTGTACATCAAATAATTCAGACTTGCATATGTTATTTAAATGATCTTTCACATATGTTATGATCATAAACTTCTTTTTCAGTTTCATCTGATTGATTGTAAAGATTGCAATAATGATTACATCATCATCTTCTGATGCAGTCTTGAATACTGTTTTAAGTTAAAAAGACTCATTTAATGTTTAAATACATATGTTTGAAATTTAAGAATTCAAACATAAGTGTTTAATGAATGCATTGAATAAGTTTACTTATTATAATGCATGTGACATCTTTCTTTATGCATCAGACGCAGCATCAATACATTATTTCTTCATGAAACTCAACATTGCAACTTTGCATTGTTTCTTTATTATGAAATCTACATGCACATTTTATGCACATTATTCTGTTTGATATTTCAGAAGCATCAACACTTTTTTCACTAATTTTCATGACTGAAAGCTGAAAAGAATCAATAATGACATTTAAACATTAAGTATGTGATTTACTGTTCTTTTATTGCTAGAAGTTTGAGATGAGTTAAGTAGAAACTTTGATGCTAAGAGAGTGTCAGAACTTATTTCGTTACTTATCTTTTCATTAAAGATGTTCAAATCATCATCAAAATTAATAAATGTAATGAATTTTAAAACAGAAAACAACATCACATGATCATAAAAATGTTGAGAAGTAAACTTTTTTGCAATAATTTATGATTGTTAAATTGCAGTCTTGATCAAAGAAATTTAGAATAAGCATTGCATACTTTGCTTATGTTATCAGCTTTGTCATCAGCTTTGCTGATCTTTTGCATCTTTGAAATTGTTGAAAATTGAGCATGCATCATTTCAATACTTGAAACAAAGTTTTTTAAGTAAATACTAATGTAATTATCTGTACAAGCAATTTTTTATTAAGTTGTGAAAAAGAACTTTAATACAGAATGAAGATGAGATGAAAAGAAGATGAAGATTAAGAGAAACTGAAAGAATGATAAACAAAGCAATGATCATTATTTATTCTTGTTTATGCTTTATCATTTTAACAACATAATTTAATCAAAAGATAAACAATGTTTATACATCATTCACATATGATTGATGCTGTTATCTACATCAACTACACATCACATGTACTATGTATAATGTCATTTACATGCATTATAATCAAAGATGAATCATCATTTAATTGAAAGTTTCTTTTTTTCTTTTTTTCTCTCAAAGATTTGAAGATTTTTATCAAGAGCTTCTATGATGAAATCATGAGTACACATCATCATTTATCAAGATAAACAAAGACATTAATTGAGATTAAGAATGAACTCACTTAAAAGAAAAAACAATTATCATGATGAATTAACAGATAGTATCTATCTTTTGATGTTCTGACGTTCAGATTTGATAGATGTTGAAGTCACTTTATGCTGTCAGAACATTGAGAACTGAGAAGACAGAGAGAATCAAGCAATCGCAGCGACGAAACAAGAATCTGAAAGTTCGAGATTCACTGTTCAGAATTGTGCTTCATTTCTGACTTAACTCATTTGAAGAATTTCAGTGTGAGCAGTCAACATAAATATTGACATGACACTCTTTGATGATGCTCTTCTTGCTCTTTATCTCGCTTCACTGATAAAGCAGAACTGTATTTTCGTCATATGTCTTGAGTACTGTCATTGTTTCTTATATCATCAAGCTTTCACAGCTCAGAGTCTCTTTTATTCTCTAATCTCGATCGCAACGCTGTGCTCGCTCTTCATAACAGCAGCTAAGAATCATGCTCGTTGACAAAACTACGCGCACACGTCGAAACGCTGACAAGCAGTCGTCAAGTTACTATCAGAATCTTTGTCAAGAGCTGACAGCAAAAGATCAAACAGAATCGAAGCACGCTGATAATACAAAAAAGAGCAAGAAATCACTTTTAAAGAAATGAAACAAATCAGTTGTTTACTGTACTCTCGATCAAAGTAAAGTTCTGAACTTAATTGATTTGCAATCAGATTTTGTCAGAAGATTGAACAGAATCTCGAAAGCTTTTTCTTAAATGCACAAGTCAAGAATCTGAAGACATTCTTGCGATGAACATTAGATCGCTACTCGAGAGTGAGAGTCAGCGAGAGTCTCAATAACTACTGACGAATGTTGAACATGCACATTTTTTATCAAATCAATCGTTCGCTGAATGACAGCATCAGAAGAGATGTAATCAACGTAAGTGACAACATTTCAGCTCAAGATATAAAGCAGATCTAAGCTGATCTTGAGTCGTTAACAGTACAAGAAAATGCTTGTGAATAAATACAAGCTTCGCAGACTCTCAAAGAGAAAGACAATCATAAGCGTTGATGATTTATATTATGTACTCTTTTATCATTAAGTTCATGATGATTCGATCTTTTCAGATGAGCAGCAACGAAATCAAGTTTTCACGAGTCTGCTCATGACTGCGTACTTTGACTGCAGATTGATCTCAATGTTCGACACAAGACTAAAACTTGAAGATGATGAAAACATGATCAAGTTTGATGAATGTATCAAGATTCATAGCGATCTCAGTGCTAGCAACGATAAACAAGAAACTAGCGATTCGAACGTAGATGTTACGATGAACAGTGACTGAGACGAAGAGTAAGCAACTTTCATCAATTCGAATTTGAACGCTGATAGTGATGATGATGATGATAACAGCACAGATTATGATAGTGAAAGCGATGATGACATCGACAATAATTTCGATGCAAGTCTTAAGAAAACTAAATCTTTGCTTTGAAAATATATCACTTTTATTATTGTTCTCAATTCAATCTCAGAGAAGCTCAACATTCTTTTCATCAAGATCATGCTCATTTATATCAAGAAAGAAGACAATCGCTCTTAAGAGTAAGCAGTGCAGATATTTACATTCAATATATTATAATAATCTCTTATCTACTAGAAAAACATTTGTCATCGAAAGAGAGAAAAATTCGCTTCTCTGTCTCGTCGATCATTTACTTTTCATGATACTTCATGATGATGTCTTTGTGATTGAGTCGACGAGAAATGTTAGCTACATATTTCAAGTCAAGTCATCAGCTGTCAAGAAGTCTCTCACGCTGAAAATTAAAATTAATGCTCTGAATCAATCAGTCTTTCGTGAGTCTGAGCGCGTCGCGAATGAATATCGCACATCGAAGACGAAATCTTTGCATTCTAGTACATGACTTCATTACTTAAAACGACTTGACTTAAAATCGAGTCTGAAGCATTTCTTTACTCAGTATGTTGCTCAACGTGACTTAGTCAATGTCATCAATAGTAAGTCGTCTTCTTCTCATTTGCTTCTTTCTTCTATTCTCATATGCAGACGTCAATGCTGATGTCAAATGATTGACACAGATAAGACATTTTCTTTTGTAAGAGATCAAATCTTCAATCATCAATTGAACGCAGTTCGTTACTATCTTGATCGAAAGATTCAATTCAACATGCAGACTGTCTTTTTAGATCGTTCTTTCAACAAGATTGTACAAAAGCTAGTCAGATTGATGACATTAACTGTTGACTTTAGCATCTTGATCGAATTGTTCGACGAGCTTTCGAAAAAGCTTGCTAATAGCAAGCAAGTGATTCATCTTAGCAGCAAAAGCAAGAAACTCATCGTCAAAATCAGAATCAAGTATGAGCTCATGAAACATGCTTCACGAAAGAATTCATGAGTAAAGAAGAAGAAAGATGTCGATGCTGTCTTGCATCATGAAAAAACAAATCGTTGAAGTAGAATGATTGACAAAGTTTGAAAACAACATTTTAGAAACGTTGATACAGATACGCTCGAAGCTCAGTTTGCTGACATCGCTATCTCAGCGTCTGTCAAAGACTTCGAACTGACAAGATCTCTCAAATACAATATTTCGAAGTGAGATGTCGTGATTCGATTAATCTGCGAATCTGTAATCAATCTGACAGATCATGAGAAGCACGTTCGAAGCATCAAGATCATCAAAGTCAGAGCAGCATTGTGTCGTCAACAAGAAAGTCAGCATCAAGATAAATTAAGATCTACTTTCAAATCAAAGAAACTGATGAATTCTTCAGAAGATCTTGCAGAGAATTCTGAAGAAAACACGACAGATTACTTTCTCTTAATCTGCAGATCAATTCAATTCTCATTCTGTCTTGATGAGAAACGCAAATTCTATGAGAATCAAACATTCGAGTACTGCAAACTCAATAAAATGATGAAACATGTTCAGAAGATGCATCTACGAAAGTATGCATCTAATGATGAGATCAATTGCAAACATTCAACGTGTAAGATAAACAGTTTAACTCTGTCAAGTGTGATGACTTTCAAGCATCATATCGTTAAGATGCATCAGATTAATCTTCATGTTCAGTTTCTCGATGTGTTTCTTTCACTACGAAATGTTGTTGAGTCTTTCAGTCGAGAATCGTCTGAATAAAATCTTCGCAGCGATCGTTCTGTCATCAAAAAGAGAAGAAAGAGACTTGATAGAAAATTACTTTTGTCTTCTAAAATTCTCTCTTTCTACACTCTACTTGTCATCGACGTTGATTTTATGTCAAGTTAGTTACTTTAGCTTTGCATGAAAGTTTTGCATTTAACGTCAAATAATAGAATTGCTTTTTATAAATAATCTGTTGTTTTATTTCATCTCTACTTTTTAGTATCTGTCTTTGATGCTCAAACATATTTCATTTGTATATGTACACAAAAGAATTCATTTTAAAGTCAAAGAACAATCTCATCACAATCTTCATGATCAAAATATCAGAATGCGTCAGTTGCGAAGTTATAAAGACTGCAGCTAATTCTAACGTCTGATCATCAATTCACTGAATTATGTTTTCAAGTTCATCGCTCATGTGATTCTCTCAACAGTCTGATGATTGTAATCATCAACAGAAGAATTACACTGCGAGCATTGAGATGTCTGCATCAACATGTCACAATCTTCAATCGTGAAAGAATGTTCATTTGCGCAGTAATATCAATGTTCTGTATCACGAAAATCATGTGACATCGCTGCGTACACGACTGTCTTTTCTTCGTTACTCATCAATGCGTAGAAGATCAAATCACGCAGCATCTTCTTCACATTTTCAACTTCAATCAACATGTCAGCGATTTGATCAGAATAAGCTGTGCAAACATTTTTGACTCTTTGAAAATGTGCTCTCATCTGAATGAGAAGTTCAGAAATGACTGATTTTGCTTTCAAGCAATCACGTTCAAGAGCAATGAAATGAACTCAATACAGTAGTTCTTCAATTGCGTTCATTGACTGCGATCTTGTCTGAGATTCTTCAACTAGAGTCTTGCAATCTTTTCTGTTACTGATTAAGTTGACGTGAAGATTTTCTCGACTCGTGATTAGAAATTCAAGAAGAATGATGTAATTGCATTGAAGTAGCAAGACTGTTGTCAAGAGATGATTTTGTACTTGAAGAACATTTGATTTGCAGAAAATCTTAGTATTCACTTCGCGATGTCTGCGTGCATTCTGCACAAGATCGTGAATGTGACTGAAAGATTATTTCACTTCATCAACTTTTTTGAGAAACTGCTTTATCTTTTTTTGAAGCTTCAAGATGCTCTTGAATCTTGCATCTGATCTAGTGAAATTGATGATATTCTTAATCTGCTGATCGTGAAATTCTTTCAGCTGAATAGACTTCAGAGAAAGAAGTTCTAATGTGAAAGATAATTGCTGTGTAGAATCTTGACTCTTCGTTTTGTCTTTTCGAAGCTCTATCTCTTTTCATTTCATTCTAGCAATCAAAGAAACAAATTGCATATTTATTCATACAATAAACTTTTTTGTTGTCTTGTCAATTCACGCTCGTTGAACTATGCAATCATATTTATTGATGTTTCGAAGAAAGCAGTGACACATTGAACAGTTCTTTAATTCGACGATAGAGAATGATTTCAAGCTAGATTTTAATCTTACAATCAAGTCTGCGTCATCTGATTTGTCAGAGAGAGTATAATAATTCGAGATACTCATATAATCATTCATGCTTTTCAGAATGAGAATGTGATTACATGATGATATAATGCAAGAACTTTCGTCGAGATCAATCTCAGCATAGCTGAATTTCATGATGTAATCAATCATCATCTTCTTGATCAATATATCAATGCACTTCTGACAATGCTGAACATCTGAACAAATCTTCTCACAGACAGATGAACATCGATGATCACAGCTTAAAATCTTCGAGCAACGTTTCAAGTAAGACAGAAGATTGCAAGACATCACGCATGACATCTGACATTTTTCACGATGTGAACAAGATCAAGAGCAGTCTTCAACATATGATATGCAAGACTCTTGACACTTTTTACTGCAGTGTGAATGACTGCAGTGAATCTCACATGATTCATTGCAAAGCGAACATGAATCGTTGTCGTGACAGATACTCAAACATGCGTGATTACATGTCATGTATGATCTACTGCATTGCATCTTACAAACATCGTGAGTTCTTTGAAAGATCTGATTATCGATCTTTGAATTGCAGTCTTTACAAGCGTGCTTGCAGTCATGTTCACAGATGAGAATGACTTCACACATGACAGAACATGAATAATCATTCTGAAGTGAAAAATCACAGCAATGAATCTTTACTTGATGCTTGTAATTTGACATGACAATTTCGACTTTGATTCAATATGATACAATTTTCGAAGCTTGCGCTTTGTGACACTTCAATCATTTTCATATGTGTTCACAAGACAAGATGATGTTTGAAATCTGAACTGAACATTTCATCTTGCATGAATCTTCGCATGATCTGAGACATGAATGCTCACAGTCTCTCTTGATTCTCTGACAGTGCTCAAGACATCAAACGACGTTGTATAGCGAATCGACATGACACTTATTAATGCAAGCGTGTTTGCAACATAGTCTTGAAGTACACTTCTTGTCGCAGTCACTCTTCAACGAAAGAAGAGAAAAATCATCAACTTTTGATATCTTGATTGAGATCTTCTTGTGTTAAGAACAGCAAAGCATCAGAGTTTGATTTATATTTTTGTCTCTCTCTAGAATGAAGATGATGTTGATTCACATGAGAACAGAACTTGCGATCTGAGCATTGTCAATAATATACATATCGTGACGAGCGTGACTCAACAAGACGTTGATGCAATTTGAGATTTTTAAAAATTCACATTTTCTCTTGTCGTTGCTTCGTATCAATGAGATGACAATCACTTTCACTTCTTTTCTTTAAAAATTATCAACAGTCACGACTCTTAATGCATTGAGTAAGATTGTCTTCTGCATATTGATTTCGCTCTCTGTTGTAGTCTTTGAGCTGTCATCTTTCAGACTCAAGATCTTCAAATTCTGAAGATCTCGATCGTTAATCACAATCTTAAAAGAAGATTTTAGTCATTGCTTGATCTTCTGCAACTGTCTCAAATATGAAGTCAAAATTGCAATATCATCTTTTTCATAAGTTTCTTGACGTACAAGATGAGAAATCAAAGCGATGATCATCTCTACTTCAAAAGAGTTAATCTTCAAGAATGAACTCATTTGAGCTGATGATGATGAGTCTTTCTTCTCTTAATGATTGAGTCAGAAGAGATGCTTTTGCAATTCATCAATCTTGAAATAATCTAACATTGAAGCATAATCTTGTAACTCAAGATACAGCGTGATTCTAACAAGCTCTGCAATCAATGAATGCATTCAACGTTGCATCTTCAATGAACTGAATGAAATTTTCAAGTAGTCGAGCTGAGATTTAATGAGTCGCTCAAAAAGCGAGATGTTCAAAGAGAATTTTTCGTCTCTGAGATGATCATGTTGAAGCTCGTAGTTGTTGATCTAAAGTCAAAGCTGCTCGTGATTCTCAATAAGAATAGCATGTTCGACTGAAGACAAAAGCATGATGAGCGTGTGTATCTTTAAAATCTCATCTGTCTCTTCACACATCATGACTTTTGCTCGCACACGTCTATAAAATCTCTAGATTTCTTGTCAAGTCTGTGATTGTGACGTTGATGATGTGCGCTCATAAAAGACATCGAAGATTCAATTTCTGATAGCACTTTTTGAGTTCATCTTTGATATTGCAATAGAATTCAAGAACGTGAAGTAGAAGATCATTCAGCTGAGCTGCGCATTGCTGAACTCAATATTTATGAATTGATTCTCGCTCAGAGATAAACATCTTCAGAAGAAAGACGTTTGAAAGCTTCGTAACAAGATGATTCGAGCAAAAATGCTAAGCTGCTTCTCTAAGTCAGCTTTTAACAACACTGTACTTTTTATTGTGCATTGTTTGAAATTCATCTTCGTCAAATCTCATTTCAAACAATTGTTTGAAGTGTCTGAACGAGTCTTGTCTTTTCAGATAAGCTTTGATGTTTCTTCATGAAATTGAATTCTTCAGTTCTTGTAAAATTTTCTCAATATGTGCTAGCTCGCTGTTCAATTTTATATGAAGTTATCACATCTTGTAATTTTTAATTTTTGTCTGCTCAACTTGCTGAAAAACATAACAAAGATTCAAGTCTTGAAGAAGTTCAAATTTAAATCACGAATCTAAATGAATCAGCTACTCAACTTTGTTCTTTACTAAATGTTCAAGAAGTTGATCGAGTGCATGATTCATATAGCATATGCAAACAATAGAATCAAGATTAGCTGTCTTATGATTTTTCAATAAAGTTTTGATGATTGCTACATTTGTATAGCTTTTCTTGATATCTGATGATTCTTGAATGAGCGCAAGACAGCGACTCAGAGCATTAACAGTGAAAATCTGCTGCGCGTCGTTGAGTGTGAATTTGCTACGTAGCATCTGATAGTCAAACTGCTTTTCAGACTTAAGTTTTAGAAATTCTTCTTCAGTCAAAGAATTCAGACTGAAGACGAAGTCGCATTCTAGTGAGTAAGTGAAAGATGAGATATTCACAATTCTCAAATCTTGCGTCATTGAAGCAATGAATTCAAAAAAAGAAAGATCGAGAGTGCAACTCATCTGCTGAAGCATCTGCAGCGTTGATTGAAAAGAAGACAACAGAATTTCAAAAAACTCAACAAGAGATTGTCTTAAATTGTCAGTCTTTTCAAGATGATCATTGATTCAGATGATGTCTTTCATATTGTCTTTCAGCATGCTAAGCATCACAGTTGCTCAATCTGCATGCTTAAAAAGACTTGAATGTTTGATTGCTCTTTCAGAATCTGTATTGAGATTGATCAAAGAAGTTGCAAGTTCTTCTTCTGTATTATTTCACTTCTTGAGCGAAGACGTTGAAACTGAATCACATACAGAGAAGAAGATGATGTTATTTGTAGAAGAGACAAGACAGAGCAATGCATTAATTTGTAGCTGTTTGCTGCTTTTTCATCATTTCTCTCGCTGTGCAGCACTCTTTTTACGAAGTGCAGAAGACTGTTTGAACTTTGCTACAATCTGAAGATCTTTTCTTCTGTTGAATGTCAATCGAAGCAGATGAACTTTATAATAAGTGATGTTTCAAGCGTCATTGTTTGATTTTGATTGAACAGTTGAAAAATGATTGAGTCTTTCAAGTTCTAAATGAATCACATCTCTGAGTTGATCAATTGTATCTTCTTGAAGAAGTTGAAATTGTCTGTCGAGTAAATCTTTCAGATTGAAAAGATGATTTCTGATGAAATCATTTGAAGATAGATACTCTAGTCGATGAGACTGAATCTTCTCAGCGATTGACAGAATCTTAATGTCGCGAATGTTCTTATGATCATCATCATGTTGTGAGCTCTGTTCAAATAACATGTTGAGCAGATTCTGATTCAACTTAAAGATAGCTCGATGATTCTGTAGCTTGTTTGATTGATTTTCAAATGATGTCATTGAAGTATCAAGATTAAGACGATGTTGAATTCTGACAAGACTTCGTTGCACAACATACAGAGACAATTGTTTTGAAATACAGATTGAAATAATGTTCATAATCAACGTGAAATTCGCGATGATCTGAGTGCTTTGATTCAAGTTCATGATTCGCTGCAGCATGATCAAACTCATCGTCAACACAATTGAAGATAACTCATTATCTTTGAAAGATTCTTTTAAAGCAAAAGCAGTGAAAGCAATTGCTGTGACTTTGAAAAGATTGATTGCACGATGATCATTCAAGTCAAAGAGAAATGTGCAGATGATATTGAGTAAAATCTTCAAAATCAGAAATGACAGAACATTCAAGTGAAAAATGATTTGAAAGAATGAAAGAGTTTTCTTTTTGAAAATACGAATCATCATTTCTGAAATTGAGCAATCAATCATCAGATCTATCAGAATCTTGATAATCGTAATCTTCTTTTTCATTGTCAGCTTCGTGATGATTTGCTGACGTGTTTCAATATGTTCTTGATTTATGAGAGTTCATTGCATTTTGATATGAGATAAGTTCATTCGCGAAAGCTAGACTTAATTTTGAATCGTTCTCGAGATCTAGAAATAGTCTGTGATAGTGCATTGATATCATTTTTTCTCATGCTCATTTCATGCAAGAATTTACATTGCTTTTCTCTATAGCACTCATTAAATGTCAAATAAAATGAGCAGAATCTTGATGATTCTCTGAAGATTGATTCATGATTGTATTTACATTTATTGTCATATGTATATTCATCACATGCAAAATCGAAACAAGACTTCTTGCTAGATATGTCTGATTACTCAAATTGTGTTCATCTGAAGATCTAATCAAGAAACTCTGCACTTATGCATTATGATCAGACATATCATGAAGATGTTAATAACATCTGAGAAAAGAAATAGCTGTAAGTCTTATGATGAAGCGAACGAGAGACAGTGATCGAAAATAGTATCGTAGTTGACAGTGTTTTGATAATGAAATAAACTCTTTTAAGATCAGTGTTTTGCTAACGTTGAAAGAGAATAATAAAAGAAGTGATCAATCAGTCTTGTTAATCATGATTCTGTTGCATAAACTACAAGTTGTATAACATTTGCATAATTAGTACATGTGTTTTGTGCAGAAATCATTTGTACAAGACGAAGTAAATATAAATCTGCTTCTTGATATCAATGCTGTTTCTCTCGTTGATCTTCAATCTAGTATATCTTAAAGACTGACTAGATTTTTGAACATGTCTCATTATTACGCTGCTTGTGACAAACGTTTCAACACATCAATATCTCTGCTGCAACATCTCAACTTCTTTGCTTACGTTGCTTCTTATGAATGTGATAGCTGCAATCACAAGTTCAATAATCAACTAATCTTGAATCAACATTTCAGTTCTCTCGTTCACGCTTTATCGTACGACTGCGATGATTGTGATTATTCTTTCAATAGTCAAGAGATTTTTGAACAACATTTCAACTTTTCTCTTCACATTTCAGTGTTTGAGTGCGACGACTGCAATTGCAAGTTTGAAAGTCAACAGACTTTGAATCACCATCTCAACTCTTTCACTCACTCTTCATCGTATGAATGTGACAACTGCAATCACGAGTTTGAAAGTCAACAGACTCTGAATCAGCATCTCAACTTTTTTGCTCACTCTTCATCATATGAGTGCAACGATTGCAATCGCGAGTTTGAAAGTCAACAGACTCTGAATCAGCATCTCAACTCTCTCGCTCACTTTTCATCGTATGAGTGTGACGACTGCAATTGCAAGTTTGAAAGTCAACAGACTCTGAATCAGCATCTCAACTCTCTCGCTCACTCTTCATCATACGAGTGTGATAACTGTGATTGCACGTTTGAAAGTCAGCAGACATTGCGACAGCATCGCGTCTCATCTGTTCACAATAAACAATATGTTTCAAGCATGCTGTGAGAGAAATAATGTTACATTGCAATGAAAATCAAGTGCTAGATAGACGAATGTTATCATTACGAGCGAAAAGTTGTAGAATACAGCTCATGACTCATTGCTGTTTGTCTCACTTTCTGATTGATTTAAAATTACAGACAAGTTGATGAGATTCATCAAATATATGAATGATGTGTTATGTTATTTAATATCACTTCATATTCAATTTTGAACTGAATTTACAAGATGTATTACATAATCTTTGACAGCAAAGAAACTATTCACTTTCAGATCTATCTTCGCTTGTTGAAGAGAAAGTCTGCGCTATCGACTGTAGTCTCAGAAGATTTTCTTTCAAAAACTTCATGACTCACTTGAGATAATGCAGATCGATTGCTCTGACATGATTGCAAGCATGAGAGATGAAGATGTCAATGTTGACTTCATGCTGAGCGATGAAGAATTGTATATAGAATTGATAGAGAAGACGAGCGTCTTGAGCTTGAAGTAAGACGAGATAAAAGAGCAGGAAGAGACGAAGATAGACGTAGAAGAGAAATCTGAATAGTGATGCAAGATTAAAGAGAGCTTTGATAAAGTTTGAGATTGAGATTGAGAAAGAAGATGAGTGAAGAATGATTATCAGAAGAAAATGAATCATGTTCAAAATTCAATGAGATTGAAACAGAAGATAATAACTCAGTACATGAATCATGATGTTAGCTGAGTCGAGTTGAAAGTATGAAGCGCTTTGTAGAAGATGAAGATTGAAAGAAGAATGATGACGAATAAGTTGAGAATTTGTCAGTGAGACTCTACATGTTCATGTAGATAACATGTGACTACGATGAAGATATCACTAGAATTTTGACTTATGAGAGTAGATTTGAAAGAATGTCAAACATCATCAATTGCATCAAGTTCAATAAGAATGATTGATTCACTTCTTCTTCTTCTTCTCGCTGACAAACGTCGACAGAGCACAAATGTTACAAAACAATTTTTTAAATGCTGATAAATTTATGAAGTTTTGTCTTTAATGAGTGATAAGCTTTGTTACTGCGAATACTATGAAATAGCTGAAAGTATTTACTAAGACACATCAAGTCACGAAGTCAATAACTTTAAAGTCAGCGTAAGAAGTCATATCTGAAAAGATGTGTCATAATTTAAGAGATTGAGAGAAAGCATGTTTGAAAGAAAGAGTCATCATATCTAGAGTGAGATGTCTCATTTTGAAAAGACGAAAGTCATCATATTTGAAGAAGATAAAGAATCATAAAGATACAGCAAAATCATTCAATTTCTTTCTCATTAACTTTGTATCACAGAAAGTCTCAGAAAATTGACTTACAGCATCAATGAATCAGCTAAACATCGATTGCGCGAATGCTATGTCATATGAATTCTTTCATACTTCATCTTTTTCTCTTCAACAAGATCTCAATGATAATGATCAATTCATGAAAGTTTATTCGCTCACTTCTTATTCTACGCTTTGCAACATAAACAAACGATCATTTTTCACATTTGAAACAGATGACAACATAATACTCATGATGAAATATGAAATCAAGCGAAGAAAAAGAAACTTTGACTCATGTCATCACTTTTTCAACATCTCTTTATCTACTAGTCTATGTCATTCTTCGTTGACTTCATTTTTGAATGTCTCATCGACGAAACTTAAAAGAGTGTTAGAGTCAATATTTAATCAAGTTGATTGATTAGAGATGACATTAGCAATAGTCAAGAATTGAGCATCATCAATTTACAGCAAAGTCATCGAGAAGATATTGCAGACATAAATACATCAGCTTGTAAAGATCGAGATCAAGAATAAGTATGAAGAAGATGAGAATACGAATAAGCATGAGAATGAGAATGAGAATGAGAATGAGAAATATGTGTATGTGTACGAGAACGATGATGACAACAATGACGACAACGAGAATGAGAATGAGAATAAAGATGAAGATGAAGATGAAGATGAAGATGAAGATGAAGATGAAGATGAAGATGAAGATGAAGATGAAGATGAAGATGAAGATGAAGATGAAGATGAAGATGAAGATGAAGATGAGAATGAGAATGAGAATGAGAATGAAGATAAGAATGAGAATGAGAATGAAGATGAGAATGAGACTGATAACGATGATGAGTACAATCGAGTGTAAAGAGAAGTAAAATAGACAAGAAGAAACAAGAAAATTAAAGCGAAGAATTAAAAGTGAGTTGACAGTAAATGTGCAAGCTACTATGATCATATCTGTTTTAGTCTTTGACATTTGCTTTTGTAGAACTTGTAATCAATTTGCATAATCAAGACTTTCAATGTATCTATTGTTGAACATCACAAGCGTAACATTGATACTGCAGAATTGATTTACTCATCTACTGCAATTCAGAGCTTAATGCTTAACAGAAGTTTAGTTCATTCTTTGAATCAAAGAGACTTGAGAATCAGCACAAAGTGTGTAGAGACTTCTAGTGAGTAAGCAATTCTAGTAAGTAAGTAATAAAATTACGTATAGAGCTGCGTCATGATCTCAAAAAAGCGAGGCACTAGTATTCAGAAATTTTTCATAACTGCACTTGAAGAGTAATTTCTTGATGAGTACTTCTTTGATGAGTATCTCTCTTCATTTTTGAGCTCTATCTTTGAAGAGTACTTTCTTTGATAGTACTTTTTCGACGAGTACTTTCTTCAAATTCTGTGAAATTTATCTTTGAAGAGTACTCGTCAAGAAAGTACTATCAAAAAGAGTATTTCAAAGATAAATTTCACAAAATGTAAAGAGAGTACTCGTTGAAGAAGTACTATCAAAGAAAGTACTTTAAAGATAAATTTCACAGAATTTGAAGAGAGTACTCGTTGAAGAAGTACTATCAAAGAAAGTACTTTCTTCAGATTTTGTGAAATTTAATCTTGAAGAATACTCTCTTTGAATAGTACTCTTCTGTTAAGTACTTTTCTCAATTTCTTGAGATTCTTCTTCAGAGAGTACTTTCTTGAATAATATTATTTTCTTGATAAGTACTTCTCTCAATGCGTTCATTCAAGAGTAAGTTTTCAAACTGTACTTCTTTCACATCTTTCTTTAAAGCTTACTTTGTCATTACAGCTCAGTTTACATTATTTTGAATAGCATCAGCGTCGAGAACATTTATTTCAAGACATGAAGATTTGAAAGATTGAAAAGTATGTCAATAACTTGATTTTGTCTTTAAACTATCTTTTCACTTAATAGTTAAAATGAGAATCGATCTTCAACTTATTTTCTCATCACAGAACTGAACTTTGTTTCAGCAATCTATAAAAGAGATAAAAGATCTCAGTCAATCTTGACTGCTATCATTGCACATAAGACGTGAAATTGAAAACACTTCAAAATAAACTTCTTGAGAAGAAAATCATTCTTTGTCTTGTCAGTCAGATATACTGAGTTAGCTAAACTAGAACGAAAATCTGCATTTTTCAATTTCTTCAAAGAGCTGTTCTGTGTAGCGATCAGAAAATCTTTGATATCAAAGTTATTCTTTCACTTATTTGCGTTCTTTAACGCGATAGAATGAGAATTCAGAATGAATGTTTCAGACTTCATTAACTTCATCATGATGAACTCAAGACTACAGATGTCATTGTGTTTACTTTTTGAAATGAGTCTTCTGTCATTGATAAAAGACTCATCAATGTTGACTGAAGAATATTAGCAACGATTGAGTCAGTTTCAACAAACTTATCAATCTTCACTCTCTCTTCAAGATTGAAAAGTATCGTATTGCAGCTGAAAACATCATGATAATGAGAAAGCTTCTTATGTAGATAAGAGAGATTGTTCAACATCTTTTTCTCAACAGTGAGCAAATTTGAAGTGAAGCAATCAAAATTAACTCTTATCTTCTTGCAAATTGCTGCTATCTGAAAGACTTTCAACGAGTCTTGCAGTAGTTCGATGATGTGTCGTAGAAAAACATTCATTTGTTCATAAATGATTACAACATCATCATTGTCTTGATACATGTCTCTGATTTCGACAAGCTGATCACTGTTGAAACTTAATATTTGATGTACGAGACTGTTATCAACTTTCTTGACTCGTTTGATTGCAATGAAATTACATTTCTCACTGTTGTCTGAATCAATAATGATTGATCTCGCTTAATCACGAGTCATAAGTTCGTTGTAGAATACTTGCGAAAAAGTTCTAATAAATTGTTCAATTTTCTCTTTTTCAAGTTTTGCAATTTTATTCTCATCTTTACTTTGAAATACTGAATCTGATGAAAAGAAGCTGAACTAATCTTCTAAAGCGCGCTTTCTTGAAATCTGAATATCAGATGAGATACTCAAGCTGTATTGCACAGAATTCTCAGCAACAGTCAGCAAGAAGTTATTGATCTGAGTTAGAGATTTGTGTTTTTCAGACATGATTTGAAGATTCGAAATTGAGATCAGAAGAAATCATATAACGCTGAGAATTTTCTTGACTTCATTTCTGAAGTCACTCTGAGTCAAAGCTGAATCAACATGCAGTCGAAAGTGAATCAAAAAGTAGTCAAAAGCAGATGTCAGTTGTATCTGAGATTGACTGACTTATATCATCAGACACTGCTCATTTATGCGTCAGATCATCTGAAATAGAACATATCATTCAATCAGAAACGTTTGATTGCATGTTTCGCTGATGATTTGTAAGATGACAAAATCAAACATCAATAAATGCATCTTCAGTATAATTTTAACACAACATTCTTCAATTAATTTAAATGACTCACTATATAATGTTATTAAGAGCTATGATTTTCTTCTACATGTTCATGTGAACGATCAGAAACGTCTTTTTCATTCAGTTGATTGATAGTCAAGTTTCAACAATCTTACTCTCTGATTCAAGCACAATCGAACGAGATCTTGTAATTCATCTTGAACTTGTTCATATGTGAAAACTAAAGTGATCATCAGCTCAAGACGTTTTTCAAAAGCTTCATAATCTTGTCTGTAATTAAAATCTTCTTTCTGTTTTTTTCTGATCTCGATCTCACTTGATCTTGCAATAAAATCTGAAGATTTATTACATCATTGTAATAAGTGACGCGTCAATGCTTCTCAACGTACTGAAAGCTGAAAGCAAGTCGTTCGTTCTTAAAAAATAGCGACATGTGAAGCATCTGACATCACTAGTTTAGTCAATCTCTTACAAGACACTTCTTGTAAGCATTTGACTTACATAATCATGATTCAAGATATTCTCTCTCAGAGTTCTGTTAAGCAGCTCATTCATTGATTTCTCATCATTTGTCAACGTCAAACACTTTCAGTAATCAAGAAGTTTGAGATGCTTATCTAAATTCTGTAATTGTCACATCATATGAATGTTGCGTATGCAAATCTCTGAAAGATTGAATTCTTGTATCAGTTCTTTGAGAAAAGACAACTGTGTCGCGATTTCAAATTTGATGATCATCATCAAGACTTTTTCATAGTTCTCAATAAACACATTCAAGTCGTGTAACTCATTGAAGAAAGCTATGCAAAGATCAGAAGACTTCGAGCTAATTCGAAAATTCTTGACATCATCAAAATGACTCTGATCAATTTCATCTGTTGCGTTTATTCGCGATTCATTGATCTCTTTCACTTCTCTTAAAGATACATTCTTCTTTTGATGTTCATCGACGCAATTGAAGAGCTTTCACGTGAAGTCATCTCTTGATTTTATCAAGAAATCTAGACTAGAATTTTTGCTTTCGCTTCAGAAGACAATGATAAAAGAATGACTCTGCAAGAATAATCACAGACTGATGAATGAAATTTAAACATTAATGTATTGTTCAATCTTGACTTTTCACGATCGAGAGATAAAGATTGTCATTTTCATGATGTTGTTTTGTTTTACAATCAAAGCTTGAAAGCAGTCACGATGAAGAGCAACGTTTCTATATAGAAGAGTCAAGCACTGCATCATAAACATGATCAGAAAAGTGCAATTGAAAACAAGTAAGTATAAATCTGAGAGTTTCATGCTTGATGAAAAATGTCTTCAAAGAGCATAAGCTGCGACAAAAGTCAATGTCTGATGACAGCGAAGAAAGAGTTCATAGAAAACTCAACGAAATAAGTGCAAGAATAGAAGAAGTAGCGAGATCATAAATATGATTGTCTGTATTAGAGATTAGCAGAATTTAAATTTCTGAAAAGCACAATGATCAACTATCAGTTCAAACAATAACTTGAAATCGCTTTTGCTAAGACTTGACTTATCAGTCATGTGAATGATGACGTGAAGCAGATCAAGAAAAATGAACATGATTTCTGTTGATGCATGAAAAAAACGATACAGAGACAGCGAAACATCGAGCAAGTTGCAAATAAAGCTCAAGTGAAATTCAAAATACGTCGACATCATGTTAATTAACAATAAGTTTTTCATGCAAGTAATCGCTTCACTTGCAGTAGATATTTTGAAGCAAGTACAAAAAACGTTGTTTTCAAGATAAATCAGTTGAAAGATCATCTGAGCACAAGTTCAAGATCTCAAAAGATAATGTCATTGTAGAAGCAAAGAATATACAAGATGCTTTTGCAGCAATGTGTTGCAGAGTTTAATGAATTGACTCAGACGAATTAAAGAGTGAATGATAAATAAAAGAATAATGCAGTCGCTTGCGACAATAGCATAGAACTGCGTCACGTTCATCTTCTTTCAAATAAATTGAAGATGTCAAGAAAATGCGATAAAATGTAGTGACTTAAATCATCTTGTTGTAAAAGCATTTACTCTGAAAGAAAGAAAACAGAATGTGAACATTTCTCGACAGCATCGAGAATTGTTATACTCTTGTTTCTTAAAGAAAGTCATTAAACATGACAGAGAAGTCGTTTTTGACTTCATTGAGTTCTCAATACAAAATCAAGAATAAACATGATTATCATTAGTAGAATTTGAGAACAATCTTAAGAGAGAAAGTGAAAAAGAGTGAGAGAAACAGCAATATAAAGAAAGAGCAAACTGAAAGCATAGATCTGAAACACAAGCATAAAAGAAGAGTGAGAAGAGTACAAAAGAGTATCACGATTGATCTTTCATGCATTCAATACTTGATATTTTCATGTTTAATGTTGATCTGCTTTACATATAAGAATCTCTGACAGAGAGAGATCGACAACGAGATTTATCTGTACAAGATGCTGACTACAAATCTTCTGCAAGCTATACTTGTCAGAAGAGCTGAACAATCTCATCAACATCGACAGAGCAGTAACAGCGCTTTACTCATGCGTTGAGCTCACACACAATCGAAAAGCGAAGCGATGACAACGCGATCATCAGCGCGTTGAAGCTCGCATATACACAGAATGACAGCAACGTCTTTGCATACATGCTGCAGCTCATATACGACATATACATATATACTGCGAAGGCACGATTCAGCTTTTGCACACATACAGACAGACGTGATGCAGTAAATCGATCGATTTTTCGCATTTTCAGATCGATTTACATGCAGCGCAATCACACACAGAGCAGTAACAGCGCTTTATTCACACGTTGAGCTCATATACGATATACACACATATACTGCAAAGGCACGATTCAGCTTTTGTGCATCTACACGTCTGCATGATGCAGTAAATCGATTGATTTTTCGCTTTATCAGATCAATGTACATGCATTGCAATCATATACATTGCGAAGACACGACACAGTCTTTGCTCATATACACAGAATGACAGCAACGTCTTTGCGCACGCGTTGCAACTCATATACGTCACACACATACATACTGCAAAGACACGACTCAGCTTTTGTGCATCTACATGCTTGTGTGATGCAGTAAATCAATCAATTTTTCGCATTATCAGATTGAATTACATGCATTGCAAGCACATACATTGCAAAGACACGATACGATCTTTGCTTATATACACAGAATAACAGCAACGTCTTTGTGCATGCGCTGCAACTCATATACATCACACACACAAACATTGCGAAGACACGACTCAGCTTTTGTGCATCTACACGCTTGCATGATGCAGTAAATCGATCGATTTTTCGCATTATCAGATCAATTTACATGCATCGCAAGCACATACATTGCAAAGACACGACACAGTCTTTGCTCATATACACAGAACGACAGCAACGTCTTTGCGCACGTGCTGCAACTCATATACGACATTCACACAGTCATTGCAAAGGCACGATTCAGCTTTTGCACACATATACATCTGTGCGACGCAGTAAATCAATTGATTTCGATTTTCTGATCAATTTACATGCGTCGCAAATACATAAATCAAAGCTCATCTAGTTCGTTCAGCTGAGTGATCATACAGTGAACTTGAAAGCTCACGTTGAAGTGATCAGCTTTCATCTACGAAGATCAAAGCTCATCTAGTCTGCTCAACTAGATGATTCAACAGTGAATGAAAGCTCACGTTGAAGTGATCAACTTTCACAACACATTGATCGCTCGTCTAGCTCGCTCAGCTAGATGATCAAACAGCAAATTTGAAAGCTCACGTCGAAGTAATCAGCTTTCACAATTTTGATTTGTCTATATGATTACTTGATTATATAGACATGTCACACGCTCGTATGCGCACTCTAACGATCTGACTGCTCAATGAAAAGATATACAGCAACAATTATGACTAGATTACATGTAATTTAGCATACACACAGCGCTTCAGTGTTACTATTTAAATAAATAGCATCATGTTTCATAGTCTTAGACTGCATAAGCATGTAAAACTTGAAGAAAAAAAAATCTGACAGAGAGAAGTCATGAAGAGTGTTTTCGCGTCATGATGAAAAGTCTATCGATTAAAGACTTGCAGATATTTCAAGAGAAAAGCAGAATGTTCTGTGAATCATTTCAAATATCACTTGACAAGCTTCAAGCTGAAAAGCTTTTCGAGAATTTAAGACAGCGCAACGACAAGAATATTGCTAGATTGCTGAACAAGATTAGTGTGAAAGATTAGCATCTTGAATTAGAAAATCACGTGCTCACGCTAATATCTTGATTCGCTCTGTTTCAATTCAATCGCTCAAGTAACAACATTTTTGAAGAGTCAAAATGATTTATCTCGAAGTCTACTTTACAAGTTCTACGCGAAGAACATCTTCTGAAAGCGACACGCAAATTCTTTAAAGAAAGCAACAGATGATGAGTGATGAATTTATATTCTGAAGATAGAAAAGTTCGCTTTTGACTTCAAGATGAGTTTATTTACAAATTCAGACATTAGCTTTCAGATGAAGAATGATCTATGAGAACAGAATCTCAACTTTTCAAGAATCTATGATGAAGACATTGTTCATCAAATTTGCATATCTATTCTGAGTGATAATGCGACGAGAAGATGAAAATGATTCATCAAGTTTTCAAAAAGCAAGCAGAAGTATCTTCTGTGACTTAAGATGTTGTCTGAGAAGTTTGTAGAAAGTCTGAATGCTCTAACTTCATTCGCAGAGCTATGATCAGTCGTACAGATAAACATCTTTTCTTGACTCTGTAATTTACACTGCTTTGAGATTCGTGACTCTTTCTCAACAGTCTTTTCTTTTCTAAATAAATGATAAAGAAATTGACTCGCTGTCTGCATCAAGTGAACAACGCTTGAACTCAAATTGTTGAAAACAAGAAAGATGATCAACTTCGACTTAATGCAAACACGATCACTATACTACGAGATCGATGTTTCTTTGAATCAACGAAAGATCGCGCGTTCATTTAAATGCAAATGCTTGTCAATGATATCTTTCTCATCATTCAGATGAATGATCAACGATCAACGATTTTCAATCGTATATGCTCGATAGAGTATGTCATTTCGTCAATTCATTTTGTTGTTGAGAATATGAAATATCTTGAGTCTGACATCAGAATTTTGAAGAAGCTTCTATCAAACAAAAGCAAAGACTCGATATTGCAACAATTTCATGCTCATCACAATGAACAAGCAAGCATGAAGATACAAATCAGTGAATTTGTCTTCAAGAATCGAATGTTATCTTCTGATGATTTTTTCTGATCATCGTATCAACAGATCTGACTTGCTGCTCTTCGTCACTTTTTCATGATAAATGATCAAGCATTTTGAAAAGACACTTCTCAACAGAGCAGTTCAGATTTCAAAATAGAGCAGCGATGATGACATGAATTCTTTTCTCTCGCGTCAGAGAGCGAATATCATGAGTTACGTTGAAAATACTCTGATCATAAAGCAGCAAATGTCAAGACAATTGAGAACTGCGTGCATATTATTCTGTCTTCAAAGTATTATCAGATCAATTCAAATTGCATGCGTTGAATAATACAGCTTAATTGTCAACTCATTGACGACGTTTCATACGTTGAAAGAATGAAAGTGACTTTGAAATTGACTTCAGATCATGATGACTGCGAATTGAATATTTTCGATCGATGCAATAGATCACGCGATCATTCTTTTCAAGCAGATGAGAAAAGTCTCTTTCTGAATCACATTTATTCGATCTTTTATAGCATTCTTCTTAAATGCTATCTGACATTCTTTGACATCAAACAAGACTTCTTTCACAGCTTTTTCAATTCAGAAGCAGACGATCTGAATCAGCGATCACATCTCGAGAGATCTCAGATTGATATTATCAAGAATCAGAATGTGATGACGAGAAATCAAGATCATGTCATCAAAGATCAAGATGAGATGATGAGAGATCAAGATCATGTCATCAAAGATCAAGATGAAATGATGAAGAATCAAAATCATGTCATCAAGAATCAGAATGAAATGATAGAGAATCAAGATCAGATTATCAAGAATTAAAATAAAACAACGAAGAATCAAGATCACATCACAAAGAATGAAAAGATCAGCATTGATACACTCATTCTCTATAACGCGAAAACGCAATTGACGAGTCAATCTTCGTTGACATTAAAAGAAATGTCAGACACAATGAAAAATAACGTTGATCAAGAGAAAGAAGATCAATCTCGATTTCTATGAGAGAATTCAAGCAGCAGAATCAGAATGATGTTATCTTTTTTACAAAGATCTCGCGACTGCTCTTCAAAACTCAAATGAATAAAAAGAAGCATTTGTTTATGATGCTTTCGCTCATAATCGACAATAGATTTCATAAGCATCAAGTCAACTCACTCAACAAGCTCTCTATGATCACTGCTCTAGAGTTGTCTTATGAGTCTCAATTCATGACGCGAAATAATGATAAATGACTTAAGTTGACTGCTTCTACTAACATTCTTGAAGATGTTCATTCAGAAAAACTTCAGACAATGCTCAAGATTTGACAGCTCAATGTTCAGAAGCTAATTTGTCAATTCGAGAATTATGAAGAATCTGAGAAGAAATTATAAAGATCGAGAATTCATAAACTTAAGCAAATCATCTTGCAGATCATCTGCACAGATCTGACTGAATGATAATCAAATGCATTTCAATTGCTTTTTACTTTTGTCATTGCTTAACTTGATAAACTGTAGCACTACAAGCATTCATCTTTTCTTGCAAATTTCAAGAATAAAAAGCAGTTCATCATCAATATTGCAGCGTCTGTATTATCTCTGCTATCTTCTTCATTCGTTCATCAAAGTCTGTGATAAACAATTTGAGAATCACTGTCAGCTTCTTAAAGTGATTGACTTCAGCAGCAAGCTTTTTCATCAACATTTCTTGAATCTTCAGCATGCATTCTTTCATGTCGAGTGATTTTAAATAATTCGATTTCGAAGCAGATAATATCTTAAGTTGTTCTTGTCACTTCATCATATTTTGATGACGTTGCTCTTTTTCTTTTTGACTTTCTTCAGCTTGACTGCTCTGAAATTTTCTTAGAAAACGACGTTTATTTTCGTTTTCTGTCGTGAAATTATTTGATTCTCTACTTGCATTGAAACTAAATTTCATGAGCAAATGAGAAATTGAGCATAATAGATGAGTATGCGATAACTTTGTGAAATCTGACATGCTGAAATTTTGAAATTAGATGATCAAGTTGCTATATACAGCTGAAACTTCGATAATAAAAATGAATGAAACATAATTGTATTTGAAAGTATGAGTTGTGTTAAATAACTCATGTCTTGTGATTACTTCATGATCAATTCTATTCATCTGTAACTTTGACATTCTTCAACATTCACTTCTTGCTCTGACATTCACTTCTGATTTCTGTTACAATTTGCAATTCTTTTGTCGATTATGTTTTCTAGTCGTGCTTCACATTTATATCTGAAGCATCTTCTCTCAATTTGAAGTACTCATCTTTCATATGATTCTTGAACTCATGTTCTTTTTGTTTTTAAGATCTGACATCGCAATTAGCATTTGTGCGTCAGAAATGCATTCTCACTCTTCAAAAAAATAAGTCAGAACTACGAATTATCATTGAATTGCTACAAAGCATCTTTCTTCTTCAAATCTGATTTTCTTGTACTTCAATTCTTACTCTCTTCTATCTTGATCTTGACAAGATTCACTTACTTGCATTAAGATTTATATGATTGATTAAAAAGCAAGAGTTATCAATCATCGTAATATAATTGACATACAACAGAGCTAAATTTGAAACAACTAAACATCTCAAAATCTTGAGAATCTTCAACGTTCTTACAATCTCTGACAGTCAGAAATTGTTTTCTCTAGAGCATTCTGAAAGTGTGTCTTCGTCTATAATGCATGATGATTTACTTCACTACTATGTTCAGAAACATTCTTCAAAAGAATTTTTCTTCGACAACTATGAAGACACTTTCAAGTAATTGCTATCGTTCTGCTGCTGAAAAGTCATTTGAGATCATCTTCACAGCAGACATCTTTGACTTTGATGTCACATTAAACAACTCACAAAATCAGAATGTCACATCAAGCAGTTCGCTCTCTGAGAAACAGCGTCAACGACAAGATACAAGTCACACTGAAACATCAAAGACTGCATCACGCAAATCTGCTTCAAATCATTATGTGATATTGCAGAATTCTGTATTAACGCAGCGACTATCATTGATACATTCAGCATTTCGCTTGCGATTAATCTTCAACAGAGCAAATGATGTTATTGCTCTGAATGATTGAATTGCAAGAAACGATGAAACGACATTCACTTATGAGCAATTGTCTCACAGACTACGAATATTGAAGCAACATCAATCTACTACTTCAGCGAAATGCGTGATAAAGCTTACGCGAACAAATGACTATTTACTGCAAGAGTTGACTTACTATAAAGATACTCAAGCAGCTGATATGAAGTTCTTCAAGAAAGTGATCAAGACGCATGCAGATTTGAAAGATGCATTGAAGAAAAGATCTCAGAGACGAGCAAACGCAAAATTCACTTTACTGAGCTATTGAGACATTGATTTTGATGATGACAATGTGAAAGATACTGTTTTTTAATACATGCTTTCTGTTGTTTTATCAGATAAACAGTTGAAGACTATGATAATATCTAATTCAACATGCAAAATCAACTCTCTCATTGCTGACATAATTTCTTCTTTACATCAGAAGTGATCTCTTCAGTCTAATAAAGATGATAGTGTTCATGTATTCAATGCTTCTTTCTGACAAAGTAAAATGTCACTTTCTTGTGTGTCACTTTTTCTCTTCTGAATCTCGTTTCAAAATTGTAAGCAACATGAATCATAATCACTAAAATGTCATAAGTATCATTAGCGACACATGACGTAACAGTGAGTAAATCTTATGATTATTCTTGCTAGAAACTATGTTGAAATCTCATTTACTGTGTACATCTTAGAGACATAGCATTCTAAATTGAATGACATAGTATTCATTCTCTTTCATGATTCTTTGAAGCTAAGCTCACGAAAAGAATTGCGATCTGATTCTAATATTCAGAGATATTCAGAATAGAATGTGACATTCATATATTACTCTGAAGTATAAATCTTCATCTTGAAGATATATATCTCAGATATGACTTCATAAAGAAACGATCATATCATTTCTCTCTGTTCTAATGACGAAAATTAGAACTGAGCGACATATTGTTCGAGAGAAAGCTTGAAAACGAACTCAAAGTCTCTTCAGAAAGACAAATGAATTAATGCAAATCACTGATGCAAACATTTACATCGTCATAAATCGTAATGATAAATATCAAATCTACAAATCGACAAATCAGCTCAAATGATCTTCATCAGAACAAGAAATGATAAGACTTCACAACGTAACGTTGTCTACAATGCTTGATAATCACAATAGAAGAAGCAATATTCTATCTTAAGACATAAAGATTCAACGAACTTTGAGTCTGTAAAGTGCGAAGTCAAAAAGCAGAGAAAGAAGAAAGAAACTCAGTTTGAGAATCTGATCAGATCTGAATTAGAAGATGACAGTCATTTCATTGACAATAAGCGACGCATTTTCTTCATTTTCAATTCTTCAATATTGCAGAGATCATTAATTGAAAAGTTCTCTTTCTTGCGTCAATCTTTATCATAAATTATGTATATCTCATTTATCTGAACTATTATAAAAATCTCAAATGCAAAGTTCTACTACTGAAATCAAAAAACATCACTAACGAGTTAATACTCATACATTCTGACTTTTATCAATTTCAGATGACTTCTAAACTTGAAAAGTATATCTGATTGATCAAAATCTCTTCTGACTCTCTTGCACTTTGTGTTGACACGTAGAAATATAATATATCGTCTGAGTCAGAGAATCTTCAAGAAGTCAATGTCGAAGACACTGCTTTTAAGAGAAGAAAGTCGAGATAGATAATCTTCGCACACATGTTTGTGAAGTCTATGATGAGACATTCTTTGAGCAGAGACATCGTTTTGCAAGATAAAATATTAGAAGAAGTCACATGATTGCAAAATGATTATTGATGATTTGAGAATTCACATTTACATCTATTTCACAGAGAGAAGATGTTGTTTCACGCAGACTTTAGAAATCATCTTTAAGCTCAGCTAGTGCAGTCTGATGTGACGTGCATTTCACATGTTTTAAAACGTCATTGACTGACATACGTCTGAATCTTGAATAGCATTCTTTTATTTATCTGTGTCTTATAACATTCTCTTTTCTTGACTCGCTGCTCTAGCTAGTAGAGATCTACTCGAAAAGAGTCTCAATCTCAAATCTCTGTCATTCAATGAACATTCATCTCAAATGTAAAGAAATATGACATGCATCTGCGTCTCAGTCAGAATTTACACTTTCTTTTCATCAGAATTCTATTGTGTTTCAACTCTAGCTGCGTTCTTCATATGACTAAATTATCTGCTCAGCTTTATCATCAGTGTGAGTGAAGCATTTATTCTCATACTTGTTCAACTATCATAGACTTATCGCTACATTCAGACGATAACACTATTTAGTTTTTGTAAGCATCAAAAAGTTTCATCAAGATAGAGCGCAGCATAATACTATTTATGATTATCTATTATTCACAGACTTCTTTGCTTGCTATTCTCATTATCATTGTAGTGTCTTATCACTTGTAATCATACTTAAACTGCTTCTTTTACTTTATCAAGCTTTACATCATGTTCAAATCTATTCATTTTTCTCTTACTGTCAATGTATTGATTTGAAAACTCTTTGATCACAACATTGACAAAATTGTTGTTTTAGAAAGAATGTGTAAGATTCTATCTGTTTTCAGACTTTTCTTCTCTGACATGTATCTTAGTCTTCTTGAAAACTCTACAAGCAGCACAATTGCAATCTGTGTTGAGCAATTGAAACAAGATTAATCATCAGCAAGAACAACAAAAGCAAGACGAGAATTGTTTGACAATTGATCAACTGAAGATACAACATCAAGATCTTTGTATGCAACATCAAAATCTGTAAGCAGTCTACAATCAATGTTGAGAAGACTTGAATGTTCAGATTCAAGAACAACAATCTCTTGATTTAGTCTTCGACATGAAGAGAATCAATCGAGCGAAGACAGAATCACGTTGTCAGACTCTTCAAAACATTATACAGACATTTGAAAGCAACAAATATCAGACAGATAAACAGCAGTTGATCATCATTGCAAAGTTAATGAATATTGTTTATGCTTCATGAATTCTTGTTGACGTTAAAGAATCTGACTCTAAACTTAGACAGTGAAGCTTGATTTTTCAGTCATCATGAAGATTGTTGAACTCTCGAGATTTTCAAGTTTATGAAGACTTCAATATGATAGCAGACGATGAATAAGTCTCGAGATGAACAATGATTGTATCACTTGAAAACTAGAAATGATGAATTACATGATCTGCAAAACGAAAATTAGAATCACAGATACAGAGCACTCATGAAGCTTATTTTTTCATATCAATTTCAATCTGCATTTTTGCGCGCTCGTTCTGTTTTTCTCTCATTATATCTATCTACATTACAATATTTCTATAACATAGCAATAGAAAAGAAAGAAACAAATCATATTTCTAGACACTTTCTTCGTCAAAGCTCGATCAGAAAACGAAATTCGTGATGATTACACAGTTGCACTTGAGACATCGATTACTCAAATGCTGAAATTCATGAGCGAAATACTTAATGAAGAAGTTGCAGTAAGTGCTAAGTCAGTTGAATCATCATAGTCAGTTCAAATCATGTTTGAAGCTTTTGAGAAGTTCATTGAGACTGTTGAAATGTCACTCAATGTAGTGCTAACATTAATCAAGTGTCGATCTGAAGAATTGAGATTAATTGTTCTTTGATCGCTGTCATCAAGCGCACAGTTCTGCTGATGCGATGAGCTGTAAAATCATGCTGAATTCTGAGTTGTAATCAAGTATGAGTACATCAATCTGAAGAAGTTAATGACACTTAATATGACTTGTGCTTGACAAGATCAGTTCAAAGTAGCTTAAGTCACAGTGTCATCGAGATTCATCAATGTAAACACAATGATATCATCAATGAATGCACTTAGTTGATTTGAAGTGAACAAAGTCTTTCTGTTCTTGTCAATAACAACTTGATGAATAACTGAAGTCAAAAATATAGACTTTGATGCTGCTGCTAGTGATTTCATTGTTTGCATGCTTGTATTAATGCTCGTTGAGTTTCAAGTTATATTCACTTCAAAGAACAAAGTTTTTGACACTTTATTTGCATCGCTGAAAAGTAGAATGTCAGCTCATTCAAGTTGCAACTGATTCACTTACGAGTTGATGATTCACACAGTCAACAATGTTAATAACTTTGATTTGTTCATGTCTTGATTTGCAAAACGAAAAAAAAGAATGATGATCTTGAAGTCAGCAAGAATGAGAAAAAGCAGATCTTTAATGATGTCAAAACATATCTCAAATTTTGAATGTGTGAAAGTTTGTGTTTCTGAATGTTCGAAGCAAACTTTTTGAAAGCTTTCATTTGCAGTCAGAAAGCTATTGAAAATCAGTCGAATTTAATCGTCAGAGAAGCTTGAATTGACTCATGATGATATAATGAAGTTGAAAATTGCGCAAAGCAATCAAGTAGAAGACTGACTGAGAAAGCTTATAAGAACATCACTTTTCTCTTTGATAATTTAAACAAAATCAGATCTTTGAACTCTAATACAATCTTACAAAACAGATTGATTGATTCAATCTTTGAACAAGCTTACTTCAAGAATCTCATATTGTCTTCAAGCAGTTTAATTCTTGTAGAAAAGCTAGTTTAGTTTAAATAAGAAACTCTTTAGTTAAGTCATGACACAATTTGAAGCTGATCTTGAAGCGAAAAAAGCGTTTCAACAGATAGAAGCAACGAAGACATTTCATGATCTTGCGAATTCAAAGAGCACATCAGACTCAGATACTTCTTGTCTTGAAGTCAATAAAGCATATCAACAGACAGAAGCAGCAAAGATATTTCACGATCTTGTCATCTCACAGAGCACGTCAGACTCAAACACTTCTCATCTTGAAGCTGATAAAGCACGTCAACAAACAGAAGCAGTAAAGACATCTCATGATCTTGTCACTTCACAGAGCACGTCAGATTTGAACACTTCTCATCTTGAGATGAATAAAGCAATAAAGCAGACTGAAGCATCTCAAGATGCAGCTTCTTTGAACACATTCTCAGATGATGCATCAGACAAAGATCAGAAAAACTACATTGATGAGCAGAAGCAAGCAGTGAAACGAGTGCTGAAGTGTGAATCAAACAAGTATTATTAAATTCTTGAAGTAAATGATTCGTTCACAAAACAGAAGATCAAAAAAGCGTATAAGAAGCTTGCATTGCTTTTACACTCAGACAAGAACAAGTATGAAGACGCTGAAGAGACTTTTAGAAGTAAACAAAGCTCTATTGAGTCGTTCAAAACTATTTGAAAATTCTCACTTTTACTTTATTTCATTGCAGAACTGACTTCACAACATAGATGTTAACACGATAGTCAAAGCTTTCGATGTTGAAACTGAGAAATTTAGCGAGAATGCTTATGAAGACGACGAAGATAATGACAATCACTCAATGAAAGTTGAGCAAAGCGAATCAAAATCAGATGATTTCTGCAAGCAAATTTATGAACAAGCTACATCTCATTTGAGAAAGCTCATAAACAATCTCGATAATAAAGTCACTCAGCTCGAATTGAGAAAATTGAACGAGCAGATAAAGCAGCGAAATGTCAAGAACAAGCTTTTGAAGAATAATTTAGATGACTTTCTCATTAACATTCTCATGTTCATTGCTAATTTCAAAAACGCGAAGAGATTCATTGAAGCATTAAAGAAGAATTCAACTGAAAACATTGCAAGAGAAAAACTCATCAAGATAAATCAGCATATGAATCTAGTGAATGAGCAGCAAAACTATTTCAGAAAATGACTTATTATAATTTCATCTCACTCAGACACAAATGCAGCAGAATTTGAATCTGAAACAAGCGAAGAGTCATTCAGATCAACTAGAGACATCAAAGTCATCAAAAAAGACGATCAAACTTTCATCAAAGATGATGTCAAAATTCAAGTCAGCGTTTCAATATTTGATGAGTCAGATGATTGAACATCTTTTGAAAAAGTCATGATTGTCAGAAGCGCTGACTTTGACTCATGAATCATTGTCAATCATGAAATCAATATGAACTTATATTATGATATACATTTCGAAGCAACTTTTGAGAAAGAGATTGCTCGACAATGATTGAACGAAAGAACATATGAAATTGCGAATTCGTTGAATGACATTGTGATCGATGATTTGAAAATCTGTGAAAGAGTCAAGATTGCTCATATCACAACAACACTTCTTAAGCGAGTCGAAAGACAGAGTCAGAGTTGTAATAACATTTGTTACTACTTTATTGAAATATGAAGAAAAAGTTACTTGAGCATCAGAACAGCGCTTTCAGAAATGAAGAGAATCAATCTTCTCAAACTTAAATGAATTGATGCAGCGTTGAATTGTCAAACTGAGATGCTGCTTGAGAAACTGAATCAGTGTTGTGAAAACAATGAACATTCAAACATCAAAGAGAAGCTGATCAATGATGATATCAAAAATATGTCATGATTAGTCTTTGAAGCAACACTCAATAATGAGAATGAGAAAAGCGATGCAAAGAATGAAGACATTGATAACTTAATGTCTTCAGTGACAGATCTGAAGCATGATTCAAAGTTTATAACATCTTTGAACATGAAAAGTGTCTTTGAAAATTCTGAAAATTCTATCAAGTCTGAGCTGTAGAGCTTGATGATCAACTATTGATAAGTGACAGACAACAGCAAAGATGAAGAGTTAACTTGATAAAGTCGCGAAGAATGTTTAAAATTTTCTGTTTTCTTCAATCAGTTCTTATCAAAGCATACATAGCTAGAATCAGAATCTACATCAATAATAAATTATTGAGATGTAACAAGTTATTTTCAGAACAGTCAGTATTACTCGTCGTAGCAAGAATTTGTAGACTTGATATGATTTTAAATAAACAGAAAAATTGAATCTTGATACTCAATTATGATGAGAGTTTAATCTAGAATCTAAGAGTGCAAATTGATTGAAGCATATCAAGTCTTGACAAAAACATTACTAGCATCAAGTTCTTGCAGACTTCTACTTTTAAATCTCACATCTGCAACTTCGAGCATAGACTTCACTCACAACGTTTCATCGCAATCAGAGCTTCTGCTCATGAAACATCAGATATCAAGTCTGAAACGTCATCTTGACAAGCTTGATGATGTTTCACGTTCATCAAAGAAGAGAAAGCACTCATACACAGTCAATTCAGAGTATACATCGACAAAACACTCAGAATGAGAGCAGAAATGAAAAGTCTCTCTCATCAATCAGCAATCTCATACGAAGTGAGTCTGTCAATCTCTTTCAGAGCACATATTCAAACACAATAATAAAGATAGCATCATTGAACTTGAAACGAACTTCAATAACAGAGAAAATATTGCAGTCAATGCTCAAGTTACTCAATCACAGCAGTTGATCTCAGAAGCTCTTCAGAAGACTCAAGATCAATATCAAAGAAAGTTCATTCATAGCAAGAGCTCTGAAATATGTTAAGCATGCTGTTTCATTTTGAATAAACATGCTAAGTATGAAACAGTGATCTTATATCATGATCTATAAAAATGAAGCACGATCAATTTCTAGTCATTCAGAGACAAAACGAAAAGAAAGCGCAAGTCTTTTATTCTCAAAGTTCATTAAGTCTATCACGACTTATGATACGAGATTCGATGACATACTGAAAGCACGTCATGTCGTTGAGACAGAGAATGAGAAATTCAAGAACTGAAGTGCGCTTCACTCTTTGCTAAAAAGAGAACGCGCATCTGTGTCACTCAAGAATCATGAAATCAAGAATATTCAAGAAGCTGTACAATGCAGCTTCAATGAGAACAATGTTTCACATAGCGTGTTTTCAAGAATCTTTTCTGTGAGAAAAGTTGACATCTGCAAGATCTTGAAGAAACACTAAAACAGACAATGAATACACTGAACTTTGCATTATGCTAATCACGATCTCAAGATTGTACTCTCGCAATCAAATTATGTCATTGAATATCACATCAAATTATTTTCAGGCGAAGTCGTTCAAAAGCTACAAGAACTCGCAAGCTCAAGCAAAAACAAGTTGATGTTTCTCATATTCTTTGTCAAACTGAAGAGAGCATCAAGAATCATGAACGTGATCAAATTACAAAACATGCACAATGAAGTCAGCGTCGTCTACAATCTTCTCAGACTACATTTGACAATTGATCAGAAAGATGATTATTATGATCAGATGTGAGTGCTATCTCTTGATATCAATAATGAAGTGTGAAGACTTTGATGTCATTGAGTTTTTAAAGAGAACTACACATACAACATCTACTACTTGAAGATTCTTAAATGCTGAGCAGTGAAAGATTCTAGAAATGTTGTTATCGTGAAAGCAAGAGCTTCAATGAGAAATGTTGTGAACTGAATGCGCGAAGTTATGTTCAAAATGTTGCACACTGCTATGAATATCTATGAGAAAACTGTCACAACTGAAGCATTCGATTCAAAGTCGTGTTTGTCTAGCTTTAAGTCACAATCACAAGATTCTAGCACATATTTAACATCTGACTATTCTTTCGTCAATGAGACACAGTTTACTGTTTTCAAGACACAGCTTAATTATGATTTGAATTCTCAGAAGTTGAAGATTCTCAAAACTTGCAGCGAATCTGTACTCGAATCTATCGAACTAGCAAGTATTCATACATCAACAACAACTCAAGAATCTAGTCTATTCGCTCACATTCAGAAGAACATTCAAGAAAAGAATAATACAAGCAAAGAAGAAATAAAATCATGATGAAAGAAAGAGAGAGAATTTACTTTAATCTTCTATCGTTGATGAAACAAAAGAAAAGAATCAACTGAGTCGAAGTGCAAGTCATAGTTCTCGTTGTCATCTGTATCGTCTGTCAAATTCGTCATTATCACTCGTCAAAAAAGTCTGATTCAACTTCTTTATCTCAGTCAACGCTTTTTCTATTGTCTTTGTCTTACTCTCTGAATCATGCATCACTGACGAAGTATCAAAGAACTTGTTCAAAGCTCAGCACTTGATTTTTCAAGATTAGAAGATGAGTTCAAATATCACAAGACTCATCTTTACTCAGTGAACAAGACAATTATCAAGATGAATGAAAGATGAAGAAGAGCTTCAATGTTTGTAGAGATGTAAATTGAGATTTTGAATAATAGATTTTGCAGATGTAGTGAAAACAAGAACAAAGTGATCGATGAATGAATGAAGTAGTGATTCGAAGCTGAGTCGATGATATCAGATGAAAAAATGAAATGAAAGACTGCATGATGAGAATGCAAAATTCTAGAGACGTAAACAATTGTAATTGTGCAAACACAGAAAAACGCGTTCACGTCTACAGCAAAAATCACAGATTTTGACATTTCACAGCAACATTAACATTCATATAATTGAGAACATTAAGCGACAATTTTTTCGTTGACTATTGCTCTTAAAAGTATGTAAACAAACTTTTCTCTAAACGCGTGTGAAAGACTGATGACGTTGCATAGATCGACTTTTACTTAGAACTATCGATGAACATATAATCTTCGTCAACAATTAACACTTTACTTCTTTCTATGTCTCTACATCAAATTACACATTAAGAAGATGATTAAAACATTTTAAAACACTAAGTCTTGTCATGATCTGCAAAGCGTGACTATTAACATTGATCATAATATATATATTTGTCACTCAAACTGTTGACAAATAAAGAGAAATTGTTTATAAATACATCTTCATAAACTGAAATCATAGAAGTAATTAATTTGACATCATGATGTCTTGAAATTGATGACATGAAAGATTTGATGAGATTCTTGATTTCGTACTATTCAATATGAGACGTTAATACATTAGATACTATTGATTAGTCATTTTTCAAATTTGCGATGAACTACGTCAGTGTAAACTATTACAACGAATTTGCGTTGCTGATATAACAAATCTCAATCACTGATATCTCAGCTTGAATAAGAAGATTTTATGTCAATAACAGCAGCTATTCAGAATGTGCATTAAGTCTCAGCATCTCTCTGACTTACATGTGCTGACATACATATCAATGTCACAGATCTTAAGAAATCTTCGTAGTCATGTCAACTTCGTGATCTCTCGTTTACTGAAAATCAAACTCAATAGATCAAAGCTCATATATGATGAAATAAGCATCATGTCTGCAGAGCTTGACTTTATCATCATGTATAATCATGTTGATGAATTCGAGCTTCTTTCAGATCTCATTGATAATCTGAATATGCATTCTCATGATCATCAAGTTGCTCAATCTGTCATTCTTTCAACTGTCATCAATAACTATACAGAAATCTTCGAGTTCTGTATCTCTCTTATCAAAGATTTCTTACAATTGTCTCACAATTCAGAATCTGCTCGCTCTATCTATGTAACATCTCTTCAACTCATCGATGATGAGCTTTCACGTCAGTCTTTTTCGATCGAAAATATGAATTTAAATCATTTATTTCATGATTGTGAACATCATCAATCTTTTTCGAATACTATATCTGTTCAAAATTTCTTCACAGACGACACACTGCATGAACTTCGCAAGAACATCTTTGCAGTCAATCAATTGCTCAATAATCAAAAATCTCATCGTCTCATTCTTGCTTTCACAGCTCTTCAAACTTCGTCTCACAATCAAGAATGATCTCACGATTCTCATGATATTTAATCTTCTCAATCTTCATTTCAGATAGATAAATCTAACTTCTCTATTTCTTATGAAACGCAGAATGAGATACTTCAACTTCTTTCGACAATGAAACAGTAATCTGATTTTTCTGCACTTCTACAGTATGCTCGAGATCTTGATGTGAAGAAAGTCAACATCTGCAAGATACTTCTATCAGAAGACATAGTCAGTCTGTCGAAGTGAGTTCATCATACAAAGCAAAATGAATACTGTTTCTGAGCTCAATCTCAAAGCAACAACATCTTTGTCATCGAGAGAAGTGAAAAGAACGACGTTTTCAAGACAGACTTCAAATCAGTCAATATATTATTGAAGATCGCGACTGTGCAGCGATTTGAGCAGCTTCTTCATGAGAAACTCGATTTAAAGAACGTTCGATATTGCTTTGATATAGATGTATGAACAACGACGACTCAAGAAAGTCTTGATCTTTTCAACTTTCTCATTTGATCTCTCAAGAGCAATCGTCTCTTTGAGACAAAGATGCACATCTCTGAGATTCATTGACTCTATGCTTATCAAGTCGACGATGTGTTCGAAGCGTCTTTCGTTATGCATTGCAAGAATGAGAATCTGCTTTTCATTAACTATCTTCATGAAGAAGACAAGTATTGAGTGACAATGTCATCAAAACACGTCAATCTTCTTGAAGAGAAGTTCAAAGAAATAAAAAGCACTTATCATCAATCAGATTGTGCACAGTTTTTACGTCACTCTGCAACATATTTTTCAATCTTTACTCTAGATAAGTGAAAGATATTCTTCAAAGTTGTTCATCAGACACGTTAAGAGACTATCATCACTTTCTGTTGAATCTATCATCAGAATTTTAGCGCAGAATATACACTTGCAGAAGCTGTCAATTATGCTGATCAGAAATGAAATATTCAAAGTTATCGTGAATGTGATTCTTGAACTTACTCTAATGAATTCATCAGAAAGAAGATGATGAAATTTCGAGATCAACATCAAGAACAATATTCAGAGAACAGTGATGACAACAACAGAAACGAGAGTAGTTCAACAGAAGAGAAGAGAAATCAAGTTTGCAACAATGAAGTCAAGAACAACTTTGCGACTAAGAAAGAAAAAGCGCATTGAATAAAGCTGAGACAGAATCAGATCGCAGTCATTTCTGAAAGACAGACTATCTTGAACAAAGAAATAAAAAGAAAGCTCGATGCTCAAGAGTTCAAGAAAACTCAGAACAAGATATCAAAGATTCAGTGCTTCTTTAAATCAAGCGTTTCTGCGTTCTTCAATCAGCTTTCACTCATTTCTAAAAATTTGATGCAGTCAGTCGACATATATCAGATCTTCGCTGATCGCAGTCAGAATGAGAATGAAAACGAAATTTGACTTCTGACTCATCTGTTCTTTGCTATAGTCAGTTCGAATGTCTTTTATCAATTGCGTGATGTCTGTATCGTCACTTGACGCAATGAAGATCTTTCGATTCTTCAATTGATTAATAGTATCTCTCAGACTATACAAGCTCTCGATCATTTAAATACTACAGTCTTCATAATCTCGATTCTACAATGATATTACTTGATCTTTCTGATGATTCATCGCAACGAACGAGAGAAACATCATCAGAGTCAAAAATCTAGACGTGTGTCAAGAACTCTAAAATATGACTACATGAGTTGAGATCAAGTGAGACAGACATCAATGAATCAAGAGATTTTTGAGCGCACATCTTCTCTGATCTTGATTGATTTGATGATGAAAGCGTATTCTGATATGAAACAAATTTGAAAGCATCGAGCATCGAGTAATGAATATCAAAAAAAACTTCAATTTCTTAAAGACAGACTTTGAAGCGAACGTAATTGACACTTGATGCAGCTACAATTTTCTCTTGAGATTCTTGCTTTGATGTTCACATGCGATGACTACAACATTCAGAATTACGAGTGAGTTTTCTTACTGACAGTTCTTGTCGATAGCTAATTCAAATCAGAGTCGAGAGATTACTCATGTCTTTATTTTCATTGTTCTTGAATGTTTTAAAGAAGTTTCGTGAAGATTTTCTTTGCAAAGTCAGTGAGTTGATCTCTTAGCATATTTATGAAATTCTGTATTGAAAAGACTTGAGTTGAAAGTATGTATTCAAGAATATGAATGAGAATCATTTGAAGTAAGAATCTTTCAACTCTTCTCACTTTATTGAATTTTGCAAACTAGCATAATGCTTTTGATCTAGATTGCTCATATCTGATGCAAATAAGCTGAAGAATCAAGTCTAATGTCATGTATATGCTGATCTCTGAGTTCTTATCTTGTCTCTTTTTCTTTCTATTTATGCTCGATCGAAAAGATTTGTGTGTATTGTCAATATCTTGTCACTAGTTCGATTCACAGTGAATCGTGTCACGAACGACTCTGCAGACGACTTCATGAAATCTCAGAGCTATTAAGTCTTCATTAATAGAACTCAAATGATTCTAAAGTAACTCATTCTCGCTCTTGTAGATACTTATGACAACTTTTTCTGACGAGCTGTGAAGAGAGTCAGTGATATTACAAATCGTAAAGACATGATCAGAAGTCAATTCATCATTAACGTCAATTCAAGAAAGAGATTCAGATGTTCAGCAAGAGATGATCAAGAGAAAAGATCAGAAAGAATTCTTATTCTAACGTTAACTCACATCGCAGTTTTGATAGCAAAAGAAAAGTGAAAATCTGCTTTCTTTTCTAATACTTTGATTATTGCTTTATCTATAATAGAAAACGCTAATTCTTATTAACTTAGTTTCAAGCAGAGTGATCTTTACATCAAGTTTATTATTATACGAAGCTTGTGCTTCATGCTCATTGCTCATGCAATTGATTACATGAGAGATTTCGCAATCTTCTCGCTGATGTCTCACATTGAATTCATTCTTTGCAGATCAGTGAAGTGTGACGTTTTAGAAATTCATCGATATGTCTTTCAAATTCTCAGAAATTCTCGATAGAGATTTAATATCTCTCAGCTGTAGTTGAGACTTCTTGCACACTCAAAAGTTCACTTGATCATCAGACTTTCATCTCTTTAGAGTCGTTGAATTCTGATGAAGCGAATTTGAAAAACATGTTTTGCAAAATCAATGCTGCAAGTCTTTGTGATAAGCTGTTTTGAATTGAGTCTTGAGCTTTTGTTGATCTTTATATCACTGCATATTCTGAGAAAAGACACTAATCTTTCATCGTTCTTGTGTAACACTTTGTACATAGATGATCATCATTTCTGTTGAATGATGAATGAAAAAGTCAATGTTCTTTTGATATTAATGACACGAGATACACAGATTCAGATCATTCTCATAGTATTCTAAGATCTCAACGTCAATGACAAAGATCAAGCTGAATTTATGACATTGCATCAATAAGTCAACAACGACTTTACTCTGAAGACAACATTTTATTGTATCACAACAATGATATCAATCTTCTTGAATGAATTCTGAAACGTTGCTTAGCTCAAAATAGAATGCAAAGACGATCAATGCATAAAGAGTTTTTTCACAATCTTCAATACTTCGTGACTGTATATGCACATTCTTTCACAGCTCATTCATGCGATCAATGTTGTCAATTGTCGATTCATCGTTGAGCAGAAAGACATTCAATTGAATATAATTTTCTTGATTTCTCTCGTTCAAAGAATTCATGAGTTCTTCTCATATTTTTTGATCGTTAAAGAAAGACATGTAAGATCATCAAAGTTGAGAAACATATTCATCAAGAATCACATGACGAAAGTCAATAGTTCTTGAGAATACTAAAGTTCTCTGAGTATCTGTGTCAAGAGATACAACAATGTCAGATTTGAAAAGAGATGAATCATTTTGTAAACGTTTTGACAACGCAGATCTGACAGAATTGTTGTGTTCACTCATTTCATCATTCTAAACAGATTCGAAGATCTTGATATGTGCTAATCGATAGAAACTATTTCGAGTCAGTCATGCTTCGCTGTACAGCTTCAAAGACTCACTCACACGAGTGCAGTCAAAGTATTTCAATCATTATACGATCAGTCATCGAACTTATTGAAAGATGTGAGACTTACGCTTCTCAGATACACGACTCATTCTCGATTGTTTTCGAGCGAATGTGCATATATTCTAGTTTGTTGTTCAGTCTTTTGCAATTTAGACATAAGACTCATTCTTATTACATATTTCTTTTCTTGTGCTCGATTCATTGTAGTTTATGAAAATGATTAAAGAGACTTTGTCAATTGTAGCAATGATGACATCAACTTTGATAGCAAGAATACTCGATTGATAGTCAAACATTCAATCATCAATTTTCAAGTTTTTCTTTAAATAATCTTCGAGAATAGTAACATCATAATTATCATTCGAATATTAATTCTTCAAGAAGAGACGAAGCTTTGTGATGATGTTTCTTCGCTCTTGAGATCGTTCAAAAAGTTTTTGAGCTAGCGTATCAAATATTTGAACACATTGAGCGATTGACACGCAGCGTAGAAACAGAATGCAGACAATGAAATCTTTTGTTTCATTATTATAATTAAACACATCTTGAGATCTGAAAGAGAGTTTATCAACACTAATGTCAAATGCAATGTCAAACAAGTCTTGAAGTTTCAATTTCAATCTCATGATATCTTGAATTATGATCAATTTTTCTAAGAGTATAACGTCATGCATGTTTTCTTCATCAATACTTATAATTCGATCATCGACAGAGAATGATTTGAGTCTAACGATGCGATTTTCGAAATGACATAAAAGACAAGTATCAATATGATATTGACATTTCATGATAAACATCTCATCTTCATAAATTCGAACGCAGACATCACAGAGAGTATGTTCGCAGAAAAGTGTATTTTTCAACTTTCGTGAAAGACAACAGAGACAAGTGTTATTGCTCTTAAGTTGCGATCAAAATATGTCAATGCTGTCAGTTTTCTTTTGATGCATCTGTGTCATGATCTTGTCGAACAATATCATATTCGAGAAAAATATGATCAGATGCTTCTCTATGCACTGTTTCTGCTTCTTAGTCTTCTTCTTGATCAGATGCTCAGCAAAGAATCGCTTCATAAATGAGCTCATAAGTGACTTGAAGCACGAGCGATGATAAATGACTTCATACAAAGTCTTTGAATTAAATTCTAATCATTTATTCAGTTCATGATCTGTTGACTGCATAGAAAAGATCTTACTGTGCATCTTCGAAGAATATACATCTAATAAAATGCTTGAAGCAATAAAGCTCGTTAAGATATCGTAAGATAATTTGTATCGAATTTCAAGTCGTAAGAATGAGATTATATGATTGATATGATCTGACTCGACTTCATTATTTTCTTGACTTGCAATAACAAAGTTGAAAGACTGAAGAATAGAGACAACTGTATGCAATACAGTCATTTGAAAGAATTTATTCAGATGTATGATGAAGTAAAGACATTTATTGCTTTGTTAAACTTGACGCATTTCATTCATCTGTCTTCGCAGTAATTCTTGTAGTCGTTGAAAATGTGCTAATAAGAATATCTGCTCGTCTGACAAACGCAGTACAGTGATGAAAGAGTAGAAGTTTCTTAGAATCTTCTGCTGCAGACTGAATTGAGAATCTTTCATCTCAAGAAAATCATAATTACAACTTGAACTGACTTCGTCATCTCATTTGACAATGACAATTCTTGATCTTGTTTGCTTGAACAGAGTTGATTCGCTGTCAGCAGCGACTCATGCTTTCAAACGATTCACGACACTTTCAAAGTTGATGAAATCGTCGACGAAAATGCACAGTACATCAACGAACAGACAAAAAAGTCAATCATACAAGATATAATAGATATTGTGCATCGTTGTGACTTTGACTCATCTAATAGAAGATGTCTCGATTTCGTGACAGAAGATGTTGTTCACTATCAATGAAATCATTACAGACGAGTTGCTTTCGACAAAGAGCACAGAGTAATCAAAGTAGAGACTTCTGTTATCAACTCGCAGAGTGACAATGTCATCATAAGAATCTTTCTTGATTTGTTTGAGAAAAAGCTCTCGAAGAGCAAGATTCTTTGCTTTTCAATCTATAAATAAAAGAATAGATGATTGCTGAGATACTGAATTAGTCAGCTCTCTCATGATTCTGATCATGCAATCTGAATTTATAAGCACAAGCTTCTTCTCGCTCGTCATCTGTAATCATTCAAGATGCTTGCAAATGATCATAGTTGATTGATGCGCAAAAGAAGTGAGATTTATGTGTGCTTCAGAAAGAGAGAGATTGCTGCTGACTTTTTATATGTTTAAAGTCATTCAATAATTGATGCTTCTTTATAATTCACTTCTGACTGTCGTGACAAAGAATCTCTTGTTTGACAACTTGATGATTAATTAGATGAGTGATTGATCTGAAATACTATAGATGCTGTTGACATGATTCGAAATGAAGATTCTATCGACTGACAAGTTACAGATATTTTCATCAAAAAGTTGTCAGATTCTCTGTTACGTGACTTTCATGATTGTAAGAAGAAAACAACTTGCTCGATCTTTCATCTCGCGATTATTCAGATTAAGTGACTTGAGACTGTGATTGATTTTTGTTCAGTAGACAGAAGCGAAAGCAATGAATTTCACTATTTGAAGAAAGTTTACAAATAAATCAAGGCATGTTACGAGCACAACAGTAAAGATATAAACAACGCATGCGCTTCATTTCATCAACTTCGTCTTCTCTTTCTCTGCTTGATAAACATCGATTGCAACACAGCTGTCTTGACTTCAACTTTCTCGTCATCATAAGAGAAGCAAGTCTTCGATCTGCTCTGTGATTGATTCTGAAAATTCATCAACAAGTTTTTAAGCACTAGCTTTTCATGCTGCAACTCGTTGATTGTGCGTTGTAATTTCTGCTGCAAGATTCTCACTTTCGAGTTCTTGCTCTTCAGTTCTAATTTCATGCTTTGCTGTTCATGCAAAAACGCGTCGACATTCATACTTTCAAATAAGTCAATGCTTAAACTTTCTTCGTTCGAAAACTCAAGTTTGTTTAGAAATTCAGTCAACTTCTTCAGACATCTTTTCATCACTTTGTGACACTTGAACTCATGTTTCAGTGACTGAATGATGAGAGCGTGCTTCTTGTTCTTCGCTTCAAGAGTCGCTTGTTGAATATTCAGATCTTGCTGAAGATTGATGATGACTTGTTTTGATGAATTTGTGACTTCAGTCAATCTTTTCTGATCATGTTGAAGAGTTCTTATACGAAGTTCATTAAGCTGATTTACGTGATCATTATGAAACAGTTGATCGTTCAGAATGATGTTTTGAGTCTGAAGAATGTTGATTTTTCTGCGAAGCTTTTGATCGAAAAATTATTCAATTTCACATAATGTGCAAATTGATGCATCGATCTATTATCACTGTCAGACTTGATAAGTATGAGTGAAGAAGAAAGTCTCTATCACTCTGAATGTCTGATATACTGAGTTCGTTGACTCGCGTTTCAATGTCATGATTGCTATGATGCAGCTTTATTCAGTGAAGCTGATGATATGTGAGAATTGACGAAGACTTAATGCTTTGCTGTTTTGCTGTGAATCTGTTACTATGTAAATAATTCAGATCATGATAACATACACTTGAGAAAGACGCTGCATTCAAGAAGTGCTTTATATTAAACATGACATAACGAATAGATTGTTAAGAATTCTTGTGACAAAGTTTCAAGTGCTGTGTTTGACTAGCATCGAACTTAGATCGCTTGATTGATAGAGAAGACGAAAGTTCATGCTTACATAAACAGCTTGAGTCTCAAGTTTCTCAAGCATGTGTGAGACATAGAGATTCATGACGCATAGAATTTCAAGATGCTCAAAGATTCAAGTAACACATCAATGTGATGTAGAGATTCAAGATGTGTAGAGCTAAGAAGCATGAACATTCATTATTATGAGAAATGTACGCGTGAATCAATGCATTCATATGCACGTAAATCATTCATGATACGTAAGAATTCAGAATTCGCACAGATTCTTTGACTCATCGCTAAAGCAACTGCTATCATTTTCGCTACACTCAACAATTGAAATTTGATGCTTTGAAAAGACTATTAAACAAAGTTAAGTTCATAGAGATAATCTTATCACAACTCTCTTTCGCTACTTGAGATGAATTTTATAAAGAAAGAGTCTTTTTCTGAGAATCAATGAAATTAATTTGTCAAGAACTTTGAGAATCAATCGAAAGTGTATTTTTCAATCTATGAAGTGAGCACATTCAATCAGACTGATGTATCTTTGAACTTCACAATCGATAAGATTTACTCTGAAGTAAGCGATCAATCAGTGCATAGTATCAAACTCGAACAGATTGATTTACATCAGAGATTCGACTGAATCTTGATGAACACAGTCGAATAATCATTTGAGATATCAACAGATAACATATTGAATCTTGATCTTGATGAAATATGATCAGAATTGAAGAAAATAAAAGTGTTGTACGTGCATCATGCTCTTTTAAAATAACACAATTGACATTATGACAGACTGAAAGACAATTCAAGATATTTTGACTCAAATCAAGTCAGTAAATGTACATTAACTTTAAGAAAAGACAGATCAATTGACTCAATCAGCATCTTGCTGTCTTGCATTCGTTTTTTAAAACAATGAGAACAACGTTGAAAGTATTAACAGAACACGTAGATTGTCAATGAAAGATCAAAATGTCTACGTCTATCTCTTCAATTGACATGCAACTAGCATAACTACGCTCGAACATGAGAATCATAACAATGCATGTATTGATTGTTATTAAGTAGAGAGTAGCAAGAACAAGATGTTATCAAACATCAAATAGATTGTCGTAGCACGCAGTTTCTGCGTCATAACTAGTGTTCTTTGAGCAATCTTACACTTTATCTCGCTAGAGTCATTAGATCACATGAGATTGAAAAGCTTTCACAATTCAGTTGTTTACTTTTAAAATGATTGTCAACGAAAATCATGATGTTAGAGCTAGCTTAAGTTCGACTTTCTGCAAAGCGATTAGAGCGATTATTATCAGTTCTGTTCATGAAGAATTGAAATAGTTGAGTTGAGATCGAAAATTTTTCTTGACATCGAGTTAAACTTTATAATTGACGGAAAATTTCAAGACAGTTTCGACTCAATGCTCAGCATATGCTAATCTTATGTCAGATCGAGCTCAACTCTTCTCTTCACTTCATATCATTCTTATCTTTCTCATTCGCTCGTAGATACTTTATATGCTTTGCATATGTCTTGCTAATATTTCTCTTAGACTCTCTTCAAATAAACGTTCAAAGAAAGTCGCTGCTGAAGACAAAGACAAGAGCACAGATAAGCATGACATAAGCGTTGCATATGTCACGCTAACGCATCACACAGTCACACGTCGCTCTCGTCGTATCGTCGCAAAGTGAAATAAGTCTCAATGCTTTGCTCATGCAAAGCATATGCGCTTTCATTCGATTGATTCTTCTGTGATTTGAGATTTTGTATGATTTGTAATGTTTTTGAATTCATGCTTAGCATATGCACATAGTTGAGCTGAGATCAATGAAAAAGAAAAAAAATTCGATTTCGACTCGACTATTTCAAATTCTTACGAACTGTAAGAATCATGCACTGCTTACTAATTTTCACATTCTGCAACTGTCTCTCTCATCACGCTGTAACTACTTACTCTATGAATAATTCTTTACATACGACTTCTCATCGACTCTTTCAGATATATAGTTGACTCTGAAAATCTTTCTTCTTCGCAATGCTTCGCTCTGTAATCATCGCTATCAATATCTTCGATCAACGATTTCTTCAAAGACAGCTGAAGCTCAAGTCTCATTTGTTGTAACAACTGTTAAAAATATTTCTTTCTGTCGATGTTTTGTTCAAAAAGTCAAATGTTAAAGCTCATATCGATCACATTTTTGCTCAGAATGAAATGTTCTGCGATAACGATGAATGTTTTTCAACTCTCGTCTCATTCACATGCATTCTATCGAAAACGAATTTAGCGCTCAGAATCGACTAAGTCGAGATGAATCATGCGAGCTTGCAGAATATCTTCGTTGAGTTGACAAAGATCTCAATGAGTAACTCGTTTGAGAATGAATTTGTTATTACTCAACAATTTTTTCTTGTCGTCTCGTTGATCATCATAGATCATTCTCGAAGTTGATTGACAAATGAAAAAGAGAAGTCAGTGATTCAAGAAAGAATGATATCATGAAGCTTCATTTATGAGTGCTTTCATGAACGTTCAAAAGCTGTTATTCTGAGTCACTACAAAGAATCATGACAGCGTCGCTGTTCTTCAAAACAAGTCTTCAATACAAGTCTTCAATACAAGTCACTCATTGAACAACTTGATCTCAAAATAAAAATTCTCTGTCAGATCATGATTTTGATTCTTGCGACTCTGATAACTGTCACTTCATTCAACTGCTCACTCGCTGCTACTGTGACAGTGACTTTTCGAAAAGAAAACTTCATCTTAACTTCAAAGATTGTTTCAGTCACAAGTGCTTCAGACGTCAAAAGTACTACAAACATCGATAATTCAAACAGTCACATAACAATCTCATTGATCAATGTGTATGAAACTCAATTGTCTCTCTCGTTTGCTTCAAATGCTGATGACTTGTTTTCGATAGATAATTCATTCATCATCATACTTTCTAACGTCTCATCTACTCACTACACTTTTTCAACTGAATGAGCAGAAAGAATATAGAATATATGTTGACTCAAATCTTAATTTGAACGACAGCAAAATTGAAGACAGCTATACAGATTCATCAGATATTGATGTTAGTTATGTTGATGATTACTCTGTGCTTATTACATGCTCTTTCGAGAGCACAGCAGTCTTCGATTGCAACATTTATCTATTTAAGCAGTCAGACATCACATGCAATAATCAAGTCGACGACTTTGTCTGTTTAAACTTCGCTCAAAGTGTTGCTGATGAATTCGCTTCATCTTTTTTTGCAGCTTGTGCAGAGACTGCGTACATCTATTCTAATGATAACGACGCAAATGTAAGCAATCTTGAGAGTAACGTGATTTTTTGTTGCATCAACACATCATGCAAAGCACTCTCACGTCAATCATCTAAATGAGAAAGTTCACAAAACGATTCAGAAGTTCAAAGACAAAGTGTCTCTTCATCGTTTTTACTTTCATTCGCGCGCAAATGCATCATCATTACTCGCTCAATTCTTGAATCAAAGAATAGATTTGCAATGCAGATCAACTAATTTCGCGTGACGTATGTATCAGCTTCTAATACTGTTAGCAACGTACAAAAGAATCATATTAATGTCAGAAATAGCTGCGACTGATGAATATCTATTGCTTCAATCTCACTTAAGTAGTAAACTATACATGAAAGATGCTTGAAATCGAACGTATATCAATCATTCTGAAAGATTTATTGTGATGTTTTAATGTTAAGCACATGCATTAGAGAAATAGAATCGTAAAGCAGCTGTACTATAGCTGCGAATGATAATCATACAGAGTGCAAACTCTACAATTCTTGAAGAATATTTTATACAAACTATTTAGAATTTTCTCTCTGAATATGTACACAGTCGTTTCGACATATGTCTATAGCACTAGATAATCGTTGATCTTTCTTTCATCTTTCGAGTACAAGATTTGAATATGCTTTCAAAACTGAAGACAGCTTCAGAAAGTAATGTCTAAATCGCAGATGAATGTCAATATCAAGTTCATTTCAAAGTGTTTAGAGTAGACAGAGAATCTAGTACAGCGAAAGCAGAACATTGAACATAACTTCATTAAAGAATGCTCATGTAACAGAATTGAATGCTAACATTGAAAGTCTATCAATGAGTTTAAATCAGAAAACACTCGAACAACGTGAAGATTAGAATAGCTTCTTTTCGAGCTTCAAAATAGATTGCAACATAGATCAAAACTGAATACAATTAAGAATATTGAGTCTATAAAATCAAGTCTTTCATTAATCTAGTAATTTTGCTTTTGATTAGACATCAGAGATTAAATCTGCTACAAACTGTTATACGCTCACATCTAACTTGATCAATATGCTTTTTATCAGCGTCTTGAGAGTCTGTCTTGTCTCATTCTTCTGTCTATATTTAGTCATCACTCATGTTAATGTCGTATCAACATTCAAAAGCATCAGCAAGAGCTCGTTTCTTCAGATGAAAGATGAAAACTTGCTCAACGCTGATGTAAGTAGTCGCAGTTTCGTTACTTGCAGCTCTTGACTGATCTCATCATACGTAGCTCATCAACTATGATTCTCTCGCATTCTCTTCTTCAGAAGTCACAGTGATCGTCTTTTCTGAATTCAATTGTAAAGAATATTTTGAAATCGCAGTTGTCAACTATGAACAAGATGTATTTTTCCAGAATTTCAACAAACTCTTAAATTTTCTTTCTTTCGAAATATTTTGTATCTTGAAGAACAAAGAGCAGCTGAATATAAGTCATTTGAGTCAAGATGATGATCAAACTCAGACTTGAAGCTGTGACACTTATATAATGAATTATCAACATGAAACGACTCAAGACTGTCATAACAATTCAAATCAAGAATCGACTAGTTGTTTTTGATTGTGACACTATTAGTTGCAGATGCTCAATCAAGAGCGTTTCTTGAATAGTACAGTGTTAGAACGAACGAAGTCTCAATCGTTTGAAAGCACTTGATTTCGAGCGCAAACATACAAGATTACATTTTCTCTGAACGCTGTCTGCTTTCATGTCGATGCAATGATGCTCTTCGTGAAGCTAACATGCAGTTTGTTCGACTCTTTATTGTTTGAGAATTCGTAGCACTTTCTATTAACTTTAGCAATACAAAACATGCAATTGAATAAAAGTTATGTTCTGTAGATTCGCTCGTTCTGAAATAAAAATTACTCATATAGATCAAAGATCTTTAAATTTCTAGAAAAAGATGAATATGTTTCAGAAAATGAATAATGCACGAATAAATCTTATTTTCATGACGCAGAAATGAATGACTTACATCTGTTTTTGAATGAGTAAATGATGTCGAGACATCTTACAGAATTTTTCTGAGTATCGAGATATTTGAAAATTACAGTGAGTGCAAGAAGTGACTGTCACTTTGCTCTAGTCGTCATTCAGTTCTTGCGACAATCGATGTTCTATTCAGAATTGAAGTCATTTTCTGTCGTATGAAAGAAGCATTAATTTATCACAAATCAATGTTCTGTCTTCAAAAGCGACTGATTCTGATCTTTATAAGAACAAGAATGTCTTTAAATATGATCATCTTTGCTGATTTCATCAATTCAATCTTTTACACATCATTCTCAAAGACTGTCAATCACTGCACTTCATGATGTTCAGAGTCTGACAAAAAATACAATCTATGTTGAGATCAAATGAAGACTGATACATCTCTTTGACTGACTCTCAGTCAGCAGCTCTGCTACATCATCAAGATAAAAACATCAACATCTTGCAGCAAATCATACGAAACTTCAGCGATTTCAACAGTACTTTTGTCTCGACTGTCATCTTCTATATCAGCAAAATTTGCGTTGAGAATGATGAACTCATGTTCTCTTACATTCGTACAGTGCTTGAAATTCTCGTTCTGTTCTTCATCACGATCTCGAATTTTAATTGAATCGTTGATGATCGAGCTTCTTATATTTGCAGATAAACAGAAATTATGTTCGCGATCGTCTTTTCGCTCACGCAGACATTTGTCAATTCTCAGACACTGTTTGCAGAGAATTGTCTTCTGACTTTCAAATTGTTCAAGAGAATTTCGCGTTGCAAGCATTGTTGAGCGAAGATCATCAAAAATATCATTGATCTGATCAGAATCATGTCTCTAGACATCATCTTGATGATATTTGACTCAGAAAGTCACGTTCATCAGCTCAATGTCATCATCTTTCTGAAGAAACTCAGATCTATCGATCACTATTGAATAGCAAGAGCATATTCTCTTGTCATAGAATCAACAGAAGAAAAATCTTCTAAATACTCAGACGAGATGCTCAAGTCATTTTCTTTTCTGCTTTGAGATCTTTTTTGAGAAGTACTGTATCTTTGCTGATGATTATAGTTTAGATCACAACATATTTTCAAAGATTTGAGTTATGATTAGCTTAATTCTCTCACTCTCATAATGTTGATACTGATTGATCAATCGACACAATTCATAAATGCTATCGCTTCGTGAAAATGATTTTGATTGATATTGTCAAGTCTCATGACTGTGAATCTCTTCGTCGCTGATCTCATTAAAAACAAGCGTCAATCAACGAGTGAAAAACTTCGAACTGTATTGAGCTATTGTCACTCTCTGTAAGACTTTAGAAGTTCTTTTATTAAAAAGTAAAAAGTGAACGAGTGATTTCGCTTTCTAGTGCACTATTCTCATATGAGCTTTTCGAATATGTTCTTCAGCAAAAGTCGTTCTAGTAAGTCTGCAATGTCGTTTTTAAGAATCTCAAGCTGATCATCGAGCTCAGAAATCATCTTCTTTAATTCTGATCAAAGTTTCAGCAGAGCTTCAATGAATGACTCACGTTCTTTAGATTTGATTTTCACGAATCTGAAACAAAGTTAATAGTGAATCTTGATGACAAAAGTCATACATGATCATACTGTTTATTGAAAATTGAATGTTCATTCTTGATACAATGATCTTCTAAAACGAGTAATAAAATTGCAGCATCGAATGCATTACACAAGAGAACTCATATCTGATCTTCATCTCATCACATTCAATACTTACAATACTTTAGTTGTCGCTGCTTCATTAGATGTGACTTTTGCAGTTCAGAATGAGCTTTCTTCATGAATATTGTGAATGCTCTCGTCACTGCGTTTTCTTTGTCATCGACTTCAGATTTGAAGTCACTCTGCTTGAATGATGCATCTTTCTTTCTGAACTTAGCAACATCGTGCAAAATCTTCATTGTAAATATTTATTTTTCAATGCGTAAAAGCATTTTGTCTTTGAATGATCTGATCTGAACACGCTCAACAAGTTGACAGATTGTCTTAGTCATCAAATCAATCTTCAATGTTTCGAGCTTAATGTGACTTTTCTCTTGAATGATTGTATCATTTCAGATCATCATTACTTTCTCACATTTGATCTCTTCAATCATTTGAAGCAACTTCTCTGCTCATTCTCGATGTTTAGACACAATTTCTTTATGCTCATGCTTATATTTTATAGTGACGAGATCATTTCGCTTCTTAATTCACGCGTCTTCAGAGCTCAAATGCAATGAAGACATTCAATCAACTCATTGACTCTTCTTAGATTCTGATTGATTCTGACTCGACTCATTGTTCAAAATGTCTTCAAGAATGTGACATCGCTTGATTCTGAATGTCTTATTTAAAGATAGTATCATATTCAATATCTGTCGCTCACTCTTCTCTTGACGTTATAATTTGAGAAGACGTTTAAGATAATGATATCGAAGTTGAACATTGTTGATCTGCTTCATTAATGTGTCTCGATTTGAGACAAGACAATCAGCATTATATATCATGAAGATTTCACAATCAGAGCTGTTTCTTTGCTGTTAAGAGAACTGCATAATGTTAGTAGTGATGATAACACGATGACAAAAGAAGCATCTTAACTTATCTCACTGCTTATAGTGTAATGTCGATCTTGACACTTTCATTCTTTCATGATCTGAGTCAATTGCTTCTTAATGACTGACAATGTCTTTGATGACTTTGATATGTTTTTGTCGAGAGAGTCGTACTGTCGAATGAAATTACGTGTAAGATTCACATCAAACAACGTTCAATGATTCTGAAAGCAGCATGAAAGAATGACGCGATCATGATTGCAATTTAATAATCATCGTCTTTGATTGAATTTTTGATTGTCATTCTTGATTTTTATTAATGATATATATGAGCTGTGCAACATCAAGATCATCGATGATCATTTAAGAGAGAATATCAACGACATCAAGTTGAAATTAGTAAGTCACTTCTTCTTCTTCTGAAAATGTGAGAAGAAGTTATTAATTTCGTTAAAGTTAACGATCTTCAAGTATTCATCACAATTAACGATGAAGCTTTGCTCACGATAGAGATTTCTGCAGTACTTGATTATCTGCTTCAGCTTGTTCTCAATTGATATTTCGATGTTCGTCATGATCAATACAGCATCAACTTCTTTCAAGATGAAAGTTTTGTGAAATACAGTGATCTCTTGAAACGAGTTATTAAATACTGATAGTCGATCATTGATATTGAGATTTTGATCAGAGACGAACTGATGCTTGACTTCTTCTGACACATCAAGCGACTCAGACTTTGAATGTGAGCGCAGCGTCAAGAGTGTTAGATAGTTCATTGTGATATGCTTGCGTGATCTCATCGTCACATTCGAAAGATCATTTTTCAAAGCATTGATGATCTCACGATTGAATTGCATCTTCATATGTTTCTTCTTTTGACGTTTTTGCTTCTGCTCTGTCTTCTCTTTGAGTGCTATTGTCACGTGTTTCAAACAGTTGAGAAGCTTGACATAGTTCTGTCTTAAATTCAATCTGAAGTACGCAGAGAGAAGCTTTACTATCTCATTCAACGTCTAAGTGTGATCAGTCAAGAATTTTACAGAACACGTGATGTATCAAAGATGAATCTTTTAACATGTGACTCATTTTTGATCTAGATTCATCGCAAAAGAGATGCTAAATCATGTGATGAAATTTCTTTGCTTTCGAACAAAGAACTTTCTTAATTCAATCACGTGATATGAGCTTCTTACTTACAGACTCAGAACTACTGAGAGATGAATGAAGTTCTTGCAAGTACGTGATGAACATATACTTAATGAGTTTTCGAGAAAGTTGTCTGATTGTCAATAGCTTGTAAAACAAGAAAGAGAAGAGCATGTGTAATAAATGAACAGAATCATGATCGACTTCGTCTCAACGCGCAGTCGTTTGTAACATAAAGAATTGCTGCTCATGAACTAGAAGTCAATTGAATAATACAGTTTCTTAAATATCATGTCAAGACTTTCGTGCGTTTCATGCCCAGCTTTAATATGTTAAACAAAGCTAAATGATCAAACACATGACTGCTATTAAGTGCTGAAGTCGTTGATCAATTTATTGATGAACAATTCGATTTGAAATGATATATGCTGTGTTGATTTTTTGATTCTCGCTCTGTCAATTTATGAACGAACAATGTTATTGATCTTGACTGTGCAAATCTTTTCTCACAAATTCTGAGCGAAAAGATCGTAGAAGTGTGCGTAATTAGAGAAGAAATGATTACTTGCATATCATGATTGTTGTGAGCTTTATAGCTCTTTCTTCTGACGCTGCATTAAAGAAGCGCTGATAAAATGCTGTGCTTCGAGATTAAAACTGTCAATAAGATTTTCGATCTTGAAGTTTATAGCGTTTTCTTTCTAGTGTCGTATTCACTTTAGTCAGCAGATCAAAGTTGAGTGAAGTCAATTTATGCTGTCTATGAATCATTCTTGAACGTGAATTCGATAGCGCATCAAGAGCAAGAAACGACGAAGAACAGCATAAGAGTAAAGATGTACGTCAGATCTAATGAAAGATCTTGAGAGCGCAAGAACTCAGCGCACATTGCGAGTAACATCACTTTTACTACAGTAAATCTTAATATACATTAAATTAGATGATGTCTGCACTCAAACAGAAGTATATAGTGATACATATACAACAGTTTATATTATTCTATTACGAAAGTCAATTCAATAAGTCTCTTTTGTTGAGACTTTCTTTTATTCAATGTTGCTGTCGTCATCAAATTAGACTTAAACTTCTTTCTCACTGACTTAAGAGTCACTATCTTCAATGTAGAATCATGAGAGCAACGTCTAGACTGAGACTTCTACTCTCATACGATTGTTTTCTTCACTGCATGATTAGATTTAGTTGTTCTAGTCATCACAGTTGAGACGAAAGAGAGTGAAGATTTGTCAAAAGTAATACTGACAACGAAAGTTTGATTCTTGCTGTCTTTGAGTCTATTTCAAAGCTTGAGCGTCAGCATGATGAAGAGTGAAGCAAAGAGTGAAGAATTTGATGACAGTGAGACTGTAGTCTCACTGTTCTTTTTCTTTTGTTTATTTCTTTGCTTAGTGTTACGATCTCGACTCTATTCTCGACCTATTCTCGACTTTATTCTCGATCTATTCTCGACTCTATTCTCGATCTATTCTCGATTCTATTCTCGACCTATTCTCGATTCTATTCTCGGTCTATTCTCGACTCTATTCTCGATCTATTCTCAACTTTATTCTCGATCTCGATTATCTCTAATTGAGTCTAGTGAGCATTTGAGCTAAAGATGATGTCATTGAGTCTCTGTGTCATTTGTGTAAGACGTCAATTCTTTCGAGTCTAGCGCAGAGATCAGAAACACACATATAAGCTGCGAGTTCTTTTCTGTAGATACTTTTCTTTCTTAGCATTTATCTATTAGTTAAATGACATTCATATGACTCGCTCTATGTCAATCTCTAACAGTAGATAAATGCTAATCAACTACTCTGCTATTGACGTGTAGACGATACGAAATAACCTACTTCGTTCATTCAGAAATTCGCAAGAAATTCTTCGAATTTGTATCACTTTTTATTCGCAAGAGATTCTTTGAATATTGTACTCATTTGTTTATCAGAAAATTCACAAGAACTTCTTTGAATTACATTTATCAAATTTATCACAATCTATCTATCTTTATCTTCAATTTCTCATCATGACACGCGACTTTGAATCAGTCGAATCTTGAACAGCTCGCTTGCTTAGAAGCACTGCAAATAGATGAGTTTCTTTACTATCTTTCGATGTTTCAACTGAAGCTAAGAACGTCAAGATCTCATAAAACATTAAGATTGAAGAACAACTACGTCAATGATCTCTTGATCAGTCGAACGAGATCATCAAGATGTTAGACGAGTTAAGAGATCAACGAGACATGACTCTGAAATGCAACGAGCACTGAATCGTTCTACAAGTTGAACATATTCAGAGACTGAAACAGCTAGAGATCAATTGCACGACAATAAACACTCTAGAAGAGATTAACACTCGACTACAAGAGACAATGTTGAAACTCAAAGAGAAACAGCGTTCAGCTGATCAGCTTCGATCTCGACAGTCTACTGAGTCTCGATCTACTACGAATCATCTATCTCAACAAGATATCGAGTCGCATGCTTCTATCGAGAATCATACTCAACGAGAGACGTTTACTAAGTTCATCTCATTCGAAAATGAACATCATCAATTCTACAAATTTTCAAATTCATCTATATTCACTGATGAAGATGAATCGACTTGAGAAGATTGAAGAAACAAGATGAACGACAAGCTGATTGTCAATGTCAATCAATTCAATGATGAGACTATCTGTATTGTCTACATGATGTCTAGGCTAGAAGATGACGCTGCGAAGCACATCTTCGCTCGACGTCGTTTTGATTCTTTGAATTCATTCACTTTGATCTACAAGCTATTCAATCATTTGAAAGAAATATACGATGAACTGAATAAGAATTGAAAGTCTCGACGCGAATACAACGCTCTGAGACAAGCAGACAAGCTCTTCAATGTCTTTTACTTTGACTTTATGAAGCTATTCAGCTATCTTGATTATGACGATCGCACTCTGATGAACGATCTTCAGAATAAAATCAACAATCGCTTGCAGAACGCTCTATCAGTCTGTTCAAAGAACTTTACTTCGCTTTCTTGTCTAAAGAAATTTCTTCAAGATGTGAATAATAAACAGCGAGTCAACTATCAGCTACGCAGCGAACGTTGCACTGTCATCGTCAAAGTCACTGTCGTACCTGACAAATGCACTACTTTCTTGTCAGCAGTAACGACTTCGATAATCGATTATGTTAGATTGATCATCTCTTCTATTTCTGAGTCAGTAAGATCATCTATCATCTGCTACATCTGCAAGGTTTTGAATCACTTGTTCAAGAATTGCTCTCAGAACAAGATTGACATTTCAACTTCTCGAGCTTTCATCTCTCGCCTGCATGAGATAGTCATTCTCGAGAATAAAGAGAATGAGAAAATGTCTTCTTTCGAGAATAGCGAGGCAAAAAACTAGTGACTTTCATCAAAGACGCGATGAAAGATGTGTTAATTTCTTCAACGATGAGCATGTCAAATGATTCTTTTGCTTCTGAATCTTTGACTACTGAATGTGTACTTTCTAGCAATGAAATTAGTTACTCATTGAAGTCATTGATTGACACTGAAGCTGCTGACTATTCGTTCATTGATGAAGTGATCGCGCAAATTGTTTGTAATCAGTTGCAAATCGAGTCTCTGACTTTGATCAAAGCGAAGTCAATACGAGAATTCGACGATCATTATGCAAAAAAACTCATTATTCATGTCATCTATTCAAATCTGACGATTCAAGATCATACAGTAGACATTGCTTCTATGTTGATCACTCGATTAGAACAACATCAAATGATTCTAGAAAAAACATGAATGAACAAAACAGATCCAGTCATAGATATGCGAATCGACTCTCTTCAATTTTCGAATTTCAATTCTCGCTCGACTGTTCTTTTCTCAAACGAGAGAACAACATTAAAACAGAAGAGCTTGACTTCTACTCATATATTAAAGAGATCTTTCACTTTTGTTACATCTCAATCTAGCAAGAAATCATTCTCTTTCAGTCAGTTCAATGAGAAGTCAGTTAAACAAATCGAACAGTTAAAATCGCGCGACGCGACTTTAACTAGCGTCAAATTTTCTAAACTGACTTCAGGTTCAACAAACATTGAAATAATAGAGACTGCGACTTATAGAATGTTAGTCAAACGATCAGACGTGAAGATCTTTGCTGTTATCGTCTCGAAAATTGATCGACTCATAACTACAGTCGAAAATAAGCTTGAAGAAGTAAATCTGCATGAGCTCTTTCACACTGAAGTTCTTGAGCAGATCAAAGTCAAGCTTTTCTTCAAATATCATGACTATCTAGACATCTTCGATCGAGCGATGATCGATCAGCTCTCTTCTCATCGTTTCTACGATCACAAGATTGAGCTGATTGACGAAGAAACATTCTCACGAAGCAGACTTTATCAGATGTTCGACTACAAACTTCAGAAGATAAAGAAGTATCTGATCAATCATCTGAACAAAGAATTCATTTTCTTCAGCTTCGCATCATACGTCTCGCTCATCTTGTTCGTCGAAAAGAAAGACGAAAGTCTGCGTTTTTGCATAGATTATAGAAAGCTCAATGCTTTGATCAAACAAGATCGCTATTCTTTGTCATTGATAAACGAGACTCTCACTCGTATACAAGAAAGCAAGTATTTAACTCGATTGAACATCATTACTGCGTTCAACAAACTTTGCATGCATCTCGACAATGAAGATTTGACTATCTTTATTATTTTCTTCGACTCATACAAATATCATGTAATGCTCTTCGATTTAATCAACGAACCTGCTTTCTATCAGCACTACATAAATGACGTATTGTTTGAATATCTACATCAGTTTTGTCAGATCTATCTAGATGACATTATCATCTACAGCAAGATCTTGAAGAAACACAAGCGACATGTACGATTGATCTTGCATAGACTACGAGAGATCGATCTACAGATAGACATAAACAAATGCGAGTTTCATGTGCAGAAAATCATCTTTCTAGAACTACTGATATTCATTGACAGACTAAAAATCAATTCTCGAAAGATACAAATGATCGTCGAATGATTTATTTTCATCAATCTCACTCAGATACAGTTCTTCATCAACTTCTGCAACTTCTATCGACGCTTTATCAAGAACTTTTCAAAGATTGTTCGTCTCATGATTCAACTTACTTAAAAGAAGATCATATTTGAATGAAATGAGATCTGTCAGACGACATTCGATCATATGAAGAGATGTATGATCAAGACTTCGATACTTCGTCACTTTGATCAGACTCATGAGACTATTCTCGAAATCGACTCATTCAACTACGTCAATGATGAAGTTCTGTCTCAATATGACGACGAAGAAATTCTACATTCGATTGCTTTCTATAGCAAGAACATGTTCTCTGCTGAATGCAACTACGAGATATATGATAAAAAACTACTGATAATCATTCAAGCATTTGAGCATTGACGATCTGAACTGAAGCTAATCAACATTTCTATCAAGATGTTCATCGATCATCAAGCATTCACATCATTGATGAAAGACAAAAAGCTTAGCAGACGACAGATGCGCTGAGTACAGAAGCTCGCTGACTTCAACTTCAAGATAATGTATCGATCTGACAAGCAAAACATCAAGATCGATGCATTAACTCGTCAAGTCGATGTCGTGCTTAGAAGTTTCGAGAATGAGCGCGTTCACTATCAAAGAATCACTATTCTGACGTTGAATCGAATGAAAATTGCTGATCTAGAGAAGAACATCAGTGAATCAATCTATAAACAGGTTCTTGAGACTAATGAAATCGACGAGAATTGTATGCTACTTCGCGAAGCAATAGCAAGAGATGAGACACAATATGAAGATATCAAATTGAAGAATTGTCGAACTCAGCATGAAATCTTGTACTATGATAGTCAGCTATGAGTTTCGTTCAACGAGCTTCTACAAATGAATCTGATTCGTGAGATGCACGATCAATTCTCAGTAGATTACTCTGACATTCTTAGAACTGTAAAGATCATAAAACGAAACTACTATTGATCTTTCATGCGAAAGACAGTAGATTGTTATATTCGAAACTGTTATATCTGTCAACGCTCAAAGACGTCTAGAGATAAATTAAATGAACTACTACATTCTTTACTCATACTTGAACAGCGATGACAAGACATAGTCATGAACTTCATTATCGATTTATCTGATTCGTACAACTACAACGCTATTCTGACTGTCATCTGCAGATTGTCAAAGAAAAGACATTATATTTCTTGTATCATTGATGATGAAGATATCACAGTCAAAAGAACAGCTGAGATGTTAATTCAGTGAATATATCGAACTCATGATCTATCAAGCTTCATTGTATTCGATCGAGATACTCAGTTCACTTTCATTCTCTGAAAGTCTCTTTGCAAACGACTGAGCATTTCTCTTCGATTGTTTATCGTCTATCACTCTCAGATCGACGATCAAAGCGAACGAGTCAATCAGAATGTTGAAAGATATCTTCGTTCTTTCTGTTCGTACATGCAGAATGACTGATTCAAGTGATTGCTCATGATCGAGTTTGTTGACAATAATGTCTTGTCTTCAGTCATCTTCTTGACTCTCTTCTTCATGAATAAGAACTTTCATTCTCGTATGAGCTTCGATTCTGACATCATCAAGTATGAAAGCACTCGCGAACGCTTGCAGATCATCAGAGTCGAAGATATATTTGATCATATGAACAAGATGTTAATCTTCGCTCGCGAAGCTCTGATCAAAACACGAAAATGAATGATGAAACAAGCTAACAAGCATAGAAAGAAGATCAATTACAAGATTGAATCAAAGATGTTTCTGAACGAAAGAAACATCGTTACAGCGAGACTCTTCAAAAAGCTAGATGACAAGATGCTCAATTCATTCAAGATCACAGACTCTGTTGACTTCTTCTATAAATTGAAACTATCAGACACTATGTGTATACATGATGTATTTCATTCAGAGCTTCTTCGTTCTGCCGTCAATGATTCTCTGTCTGATCAGAAGAATGAATCTTCGAAGTCAATAGTGATAAACGATGAGAACGAATGAGAGATCGACGATATATTGAACTTTCAATGATATTGAAGACGACTTCAATATCGAGTCAAATGAAAGAGCTATGACAATGATCTCAACTGATATAACGCTGACGACAACGAATTCATGAACGCTCAGAATATTGTTGATGACTTTCACACTCGATATTTTAATTGAGCGCACTAAGAAAATACATTTATGCGAACATGAATTGTTGAAGAAGAGAAGTAATGTTACGATCTCGACTCTATTCTCGATCTATTCTCGACTTTATTCTCGATCTATTCTCGACTTTATTCTCGACTTATTCTCGACTCTATTCTCGATCTATTCTTGATTCTATTCTCGATCTATTCTCGATTCTATTCTCGATCTATTCTCGACTCTATTCTCGATCTCGATTATCTCTAATTGAGTTTAGTGAACATTCAAGCTAGAAATAATGTCATCGAGTCTCTGCGTCATCTGTGTAAGACGTCAATTCTTTCAAGTCTAGCGCAGAGATCAGAAACACACATAAGCTGCGAGTTCTTTTCTGTAGATACTTTTCTTTCTTAGCATTTATCTATTAGTTAAATGACACTCATATGACTCGCTCTATGTCAACTTCTAACACTTAGCATTTCGCTCAGCTGCTTTCGCTGCAGTCAAAGCTCAAGCATTGATTCTATTATGTTTCTTTTTTTGATGAAGCTCAGCTCAGTCTTCTTTCTTTGTAAAGAGTGATTTTGAAAGCGTCACGAAAAGTCTCTGACTCATCTTCTGCAACTTCTCATGTGTGACAGTCACGTTGACGTGAAATGTAGACAGCTGATTGACTAGAAGATTGATTTGCTGACGAAGTAACTTCTGATGCAGCTTTTGCAAAATGACTACTGCATGAAGAAATTTATTCTTATCAACATCGTGATGTTTCTTTGAACTTGCATCATCTGAATTCATGAAGTCATCGTAGTATCTAGTCTGTCAGTTGCTCGACATCATAGAAGATTTGTTCAGTCGTCAGCAGAAGATTTCAGATGAGCTGAGAATATTCTATCGATTATTCTCTGAATGATGAGTATGAGACTAAGATTCAGTCGAGAATGACATTGTCAGACGATAAACATGACGATGAGATCGACGACAACGTGTATGTAGATAAATAGATAGCTAGATAGATAAATAAATAGAGTGTAGTTTGTTTGAGAGAAAGATGAGCGAAGTTCAAAAGTCGTACTGAATGAGCGATGTGATAAAATGTTTATGATGAGAGATCTACATGTATTTGTTAGCAAGCTACATTTAAATGAAAGTAGATTTCGTCTTTAGTAAAAGTGACGTGCGCTGAGTTCTTGCGCTCTCAAGATCTTATTTTCGCGATTGAGATGATCATTATCTAGTCAAAGACTTACACAATCTATTCGACTGAGACAGTTCAATTTTTTATCGAATCTAGAAAGTAGTGACTACGAAGCGCTGAGTGCTTGACAGTTATCTGACTGAAGAGACTGACAGAGAAAGTAGTCAGAGAGAGCAATCAGAGAGAGCTCGCTTACATAAGTCTCGATCGATCAGTCGAAGATAAGATAACAACTATAGACGTAATATTTACATACTACAGAAAATGTTAATAAGTTTTGTGTGAAAGAAGTCGATGTTCATGTCAATGTACTTAAAGAATGAAAAATAAGTCTTCAAGAGTTATGTTTCACTCATGAACTTTCGTGTCATGATAGTCGAAGTGAAGAATTACTCGTCTCTTCTCAGTTCAGCAAGCGCTTCTCAGACGCATCATCAAAATAAGTAAGAATATTACATGAGAAGATATTTCAACTTATTTTAATGATGCATCTGCTCTCTGCATGTCGTTTCTGAATGTCATTCTGCGCGATCTTCATTGTTTCTTGAATCATCTCATCATCATCATTCTGATTCTAGTTATACACAAATTGATCTAGAGATACAATTGAGACTTACACATGACGAAGAACAATCACTGTTTCATCTTCGTCTTCGCTCTCTCTGCACTTTGAATCTTTTTTCACTCTCTCTCAGCTCTGTTCTCATGTGAATTCACAAGAGTAATCATGAGGTCAGACTTGAAGTTTCAAGCAGTCAAATCAAGCGTTTCACGCAAAATTGAGTTCAATTAGTGCTTTGCTCATCTATAAAAGTAGATTAGTTTCTCGTTAACTTAATATGTCACTGTTATTGTTTCAGATATCACGAAATCATGTGATCAATGATTTCTAGATCTACTGTCAATATCATCGCAGCACTTAATGCATCTTCTAATGCTGCTCAATGTAATCAAGAAGCATCATTGCATTCTTTTCTAGCATTTCTTACTGTCTCAGTCTCTATATTTGATCTTGAGATAGTGCTTTTCATTCTATTAAAGAATAGACTTACACAATTATAGTGAGTCTCTTTGTTTATGCTAGAGCTGAGAATCAATGATTAACACATGACAGTCAGTCTCGAACTTATCTTGTATCTGAACAACAACGTGCTAAGATATCTTCTTCAGAAATACTTTCATGAATTCTGCTTGTATTTCAAATCTCAGATTGAGTCATTCTTCAGAAATCTGATCTTGATGCTTTCTTTTTTCTTCGTTATCTTCGCACGCTTCTGAGAATATTTATTTCTTTAAGTCTGATCATAATCTCAATTCTTATTTCTTTAAATCTTGTTGATGAAAAGAATGCTGTCGAGAAAGTTCAAGATCTGAATCAACTAAGTTGAGAAAATGTGAGACTGAGACACATCGACTTTTATTGAGCTCATCTGATAATGATCTTGAGCGTGATCATCTTCATGTGTCATACTATGTATATGAAATTATTCGAGTATATTCGCGTTTGACAAGCATATCTCACATCATCTCAGCATTGTCTTCAAGTCTTTGCAAACACTATTCTTGTGACAAATATTTTTAAAAGATTCTTGTTCATTTCGACTCTTACTCATCTTTACAGCAATTTCTCTGATAAAATACGCACGATATGAATTAATCGAGATCTCATCAAGCTATTGAGAAAGACTCAAGAGAGAAGAAAAGTAGTTTTCACATTGAAGATCGCAGAGACGAAGCTCATGAGATTGACGATGAAATCTTCTGAAGCTCGAAGCGATTATGAGCTTACAAAAGTCGAGAAGAATGATACAAGTCATTTTGATGTTGAAAGTAAAGAATCTCTTTGAAAGCAATATCTAGATAAAAAGAATCGTGAATACATGCATCTTTCAATCTTTAGTCAGATCTGAATGTCTTCAATTTCTTTTGTAAGAAGCAAAGTCGATATCATCAATCACTGCTGACAAGAAATGACTCATTTGAACAATAAGATTGATCAGAATCAGCGAGAGTCAGAGAAGTACTCGCTCACAAGCTCAGCATTCATACAGTTCAACATTCAAGAGATCGCATATATGATCTGTCAGTCTCTCGTTTATTGTACGTCGTTGTGTTTAAGATTTCAATACATCGAAGCTTCATCAGTAAATGTAAGATGAGAGAGTCTGTTTAAGAAATAATGAGATCATTACGCGCAATCTGCTCTAGCTTTCATCGTCGTTGTCTCACTCATTGTTGCATGAGCTATTTCTGTCGTCTTTACTGATCTAGTATTTCAGATTATTTATCTTACGAGTTTACTATCATGACTACATTGAATAGATCAACTTTCAACATGACTACTTGATTTCATTGAAGATGTTCTGTTGCAACTGATACTGATCTTACTTACAATGTTACTTTTGCTTATACTACGTGCGATTACAAGACGTCAGAGTCTGTTAACGAAGATGATCATTGAACTATCTTTACAAAAGTACTATTTCATGTTTTTATTCATGCAAGTTTTTCTTACAGTCTTCTTGTTTTCAAGCATCATGATCATCATTCAAGAAATTCTTCATGATCTGAATTTCTTGTCAATGATTTTGACTATCAATTTGTCAAAGACAAGCAACTACTTCTTCTCTTATCTTTTGTTACAAGACTTCTCAATAAGCGCAGATTCACTTCTGCAAATGAAAGAATTGATCAACTGAATTGTTCTCATCTCTATCACAAGTCATACATCTAGACAGAAATGAGAGAGACAGACAGATTTGTCTCAAATGCAGTGAGACACACTTTTCTTCATTTATACTAATCTCATCTGCATTGATAAGTTGTACTTGTATTATTTATCTACTCTGCTAAAATTTCGACAGAAATTATATACTCAGTGATTGCTTCACTGATTCTTGTGTTTAGTTTTATTATCTTTAGTCTGTTTTGAATTGTATTTTGCTATAATCTGCTCTATGTCACAGAGTCTCGATCAAATATCAGCGATCTACTTTACTCAACGACTCTGAATCAGCTCTTTATCAAGATTTACATTATGAAGCTTTGTATGATAGACTTATTCTTCTTAGTGCGTGATGATCATAACAGATCTACGTGCGTAGATCAAGCTGTGATCATGATCATTGCTATCGTGATGACAGTGATCTTTCAATTTCTTTTGAACAACGCATTTGCATCACTTCTTCAATTTCTGTCGTCAACTGAGATGAAAATAGCGAAGAAAGAAGAAAAAGAAGAGAAAGAACAGAAGTATCATACATCAGAAACAAACAATTATCTTCGAATTCTGATGCAAAATCTTTAAAACTGAATGACAATTTCAACTGCAAGTCAAGATTCTATTATCACTCTGTTCTTTGATTTGCATGATAGCAAGAAAGATTTTGCATCGAACGAGCTTAATAATCTTGTTTCATTGACGTTTCAGCATGAGACTCTTCACATTCAGAGATCTGTGATTTGAATTTTAAAAGACAGTCTGAAGATCAGTGATAATGAAGTCTTTTGTATCAGAAAATATGACAGCAATATGAGAATCAGTAACGAGAATGCAAATCTAGATATAAAGAAAAGAGTGACTGTTACGCAGAATTCTCATGAATTTTCAGAAGTAGAATTGAAGCTTTAAGTCATTGACGTCATGAGAAACACGACTTCTATCTCATTTGACAACTTTAAGCTTCGTGAGAGCTTTGACATGTGATCAATAACGAGTCAACATTCGAAGAAGAAGAGAAGAGAAGAGAGAATGTGAGAGACGTGCTGAAGATTGACAGATGATTTGTTTTTCAATCTGCTGTCTATAACAAAAGCTCTAAATCTTGAACATTGTTTTGTAGACTGAATATTCATAAATGCAGTGATGCAACGTCTGTGACTAAAACTTGTGAAACAAATCTGAGTGAAGCGAGATGATTATTATATTTGCTGTCTACTAGTGAGTAGCTCAGCATCTGCGAACTGCTACATTTTGTTTGATTTCAAACTATCGAGTGAAACAACGTTGAAATTAGCGCTCGTTCTGATTCTTGAAGTCGACGCTTCGCATAAGACGTGTGAGGATCAATTATCACATGACGCTTGTGTAAACAACATCTCAGCAGTCTGATTGTGAGTTTCATGATGATACTTGATAGTGCAATCAAGCTAACGATGATTGATTTCATTTGAGAAATAGTCGCTTTCTCTCACAGTTTCTTTACTTGTCTTAGCGAAATTATGAGAAATGACTCTATCGTAGCAGCATCATAGTACTATCATAAAATATTGTTACTGTAATTTCTGAGTTACATCGTCTTTAGACAGTTCTCTTAATGACACGTTATCATAAAATATATGCTTAGAATTTCTAAATGATCTTGAAAAGAAACGATGATAAAAATAAGCATATGTAAAATACAGTATCATGTATCATGAGCAATATCTGCATCATTCTTCTGCAATGTCTCTTCGTAATCACTCATTTATCATTTATGCTCTGCACTCATTCTCGTATCAATCTACTCAATACTCATGATGATCATGTGCATGATATTCACGCAACTCGTGCGACACACTCTCGCATAGAAATTGACTGAATCAATCAATTCTAAGCTTGAAAATGCAGAAGCATTGATGTTGTCTGAAATACAATCTATTCAAAGATAAGACTTGACAGTATTGTAGCAGTTATCTTGAAACTACACAAAGCTTCAGATTCTATCGTAGCAACACTGTTTTCTTTGATATCAATGTATTATCTTTAAATGAATATTCAACTAGACTGTAAGAGTATTATTCTTTTTAATACTCAATTATCATTTTGTCACATATATAATGAGCTACTGTAAGTCAGTATATTCACTATGATATCGTCTTTAGACGGTAATTTGAATCATTATTGTATAGATACAGTTAAAGAAAGTCATATATTTTCGTTAAGATGATCACTAGAATGTCAGATTCAATAAGCTCATCGCTTTACTCAAAGCTGTCGTCTGCACAATGTTTAGACTCATTTCGTCTTCAGTATTGAGATTCATCATCTTTTTAAAAAATTATGTTATCAATTTACAAGATTTTAAATTAAGTTCTGAAACATTAATGAAAAAATATGAATGTGTGTAATATGCTTGAATTGCTATCTAGTGATCAGAAGCTCGAATATCTAGCTATGCTTGAGACTAGCTCTATCACAAGACTACAATCGAGTCAGTTTTAAAACAAAGTTCACTTCAACTCTATCTTTTAGACTCAAGCTGCAATGATTAATCAGATAATCAAGTGCTTCGCTGCATCTTAGTGCTATTTATATTGATAAAAAGATACATCCGAAGTGTACAAAGATGCGCTTTTGTTTGCTTGCAATGATACACTTGAAACTTGTGTGCTCAGAATAAACACACTGATAACAGACATAGAATAAGATAATGATTCGTAGAGATTGAAGAGAAAATCGCGTTGATCGAAAAGATGTGAGCATCTGCGTTGAAGTCATTTGATTAATGCATTCTTAAGAGATTGCGATGATCGTTCATTGTAGAGTCTCGATTGAACAATGATAAGACAGCACATTTTTCTTGTATGAGATTTGCTTTTTGATTTTTGATTTTTGATTTTGATATATGAATTCTTTAAGAATGTGACAGTAGATGAGTCATTTCAGAATATTTATGCAAGTCTTCAGCTCTGAATCATCAACTGTAGATGTCAGCATCAGTTGTGAACATCATCATCAGGTGTGAATGTCATTGTCAGATATCAATCAAAGATTGCTGACTTCTTGTCTTTTCGCTGCTGTCTCAGTTTGCATTCTCATGAAGCGAATACAATCTGACAGCTTAGACATTCTAATGACATTCTTCACAACGTCAACTTCTGCAAGTCATCATCGTGATGCAACAGCTTCAACGCTATAAGTCGTTTCACATTACACATTCTTTAATCTTATACGCAAGCGAGCAGCTTTCTCTGACAAACGCTACTACGTCAAGTCATCAACATTGATTTATCTTTTTGAATTCGATGAAACACTGTGTGTGTCTGAGCTGACAAACATATCAAGTGCTTTCTTATCATCGTCTTCTTTCAAAGCTGCAAGAAGAATGTCTGTGTCTTGAATGATGAAGAAAGACAATGTGCTGCATACACGAATCATGAGAAGAGCTTAAAACACGTGAGATTTTCTCTCGCTTACGCATTAAAGATCACTACAGAGCTTTTTAATCTCTTTCTACAGCATATTTGACTTGATCGCTGCAAAGAAAAAATTCGATGAAGTCGTCTCTTCTTTTCTTTTTAATACTCATGTGTTTTCTCTTTGCATATCTTCTGATATTCTGTAAGTTTATTTACTGATTTGAAGAACATGACTTTAGACTGAACGACACTATAGTCAGTGCACAGTTAAGAATTCATGCTCATAACGTAATATATTATAGTAAGAAGAGCACAGAAGTCAAAGCAGCATCATCAAAACAAGTTCTTTAGTTTTGTGATATTTTGATTATTGTCAAAGCTAATACATTTGCTATTTGAATCTTTCAAATACATTCATCTTCGAAAACAACGCTCTTTAATGACTTAAAGTCTTGAAGCTCTTAGAATTGTCACAATTGAAGACAAGTAGACGACTCATTTCTCGAAATGCTGTAACAATCTTTATTCATTTCGATCATGAAGCGCGTCACAAAAATCTCACAACTTCAGATCTCAGTATCATTCAAATCTTGATCAAATTTATTGAGATTCAGCTTCTTTTGATTCTTTAAAGCTCGAGATATTTCGAAGAATCGAAAATTTGAAGATTCATTCTTATTCTCAAGATAGTAATTCATTACATAAGTAAGACTTGCGTCTGCTATTTGAAACTTATTGTCTGCGCAATTCAATTCAGAATAGACGTCAATTTCTACTTCTGCATCTGTTCAGATCATTAAATCATAATTTCTTGTCAAAAGAGATGAACTGTTTTTGACTGTTAATAGAGCGTATTCATGTGTAATGACTAGATAAAAGCATAGAAGAGAGATAACAAAGATCTTTAAAACATCATGAAATGACATTGTGATTTAGTTCTGTCTCAAGTCATCAAAGATTTAATGCATTGATCAACAAATCTCACAACTTTTATACTTTCAGTAGTATTCAGTTTCAACTCATCTAGAAGTTTATTCTGAAGCTCTGAAAGAAGAATAATGAAATTCAATTCTATGATCTTCGCATTATGTTCTGATAATGTGAATGCAGATGAGAATTCTTTACATAGTTTGCTGAGAGAATAGAATTTCTTAAACAAAATTATGTTAGAACATTCAAAAGCAACGCGAAGAAACGATATCATGAGACTTCATTTATGAATGCTCTCTTGAGCATCTCGAGTATGATGAGAGACTGAATCGAGAAAGCGTTGTCGCTATCAAATTTGAATGTCGTCAATTTTCGACATCGTCAGCTATGAATGCTGTCATTTCGTTCATCGTTTAATAACGCAGTTGATTTTGAACATCTTGATTCAGTCTCTTATAATTATTTCAAGAGACTTTGTCTTCAACATGCAATATGAACTGAACAGAAATTAAGTATTAACAACTTTGACAGCTTCTTAAAACATTATTTAAAGATGACAAGAGTGATGAATGAACGACGACTTCAAGAAAAGTTTCACAAACACAAGACAAATGTGTTCAAGAAAGTGAATGAGCTGACGTGAATGACAGAATCAAAGATACACATAATTACTCAGCATAATGATAAATATCATACATATAAATTGACAGAGAAGATCAATTAATCTTCGTTCAAAGAATTAGTGAGTCACATCAAGTTCATCTTGAAACATTATTGAACATGATAGAGAAAAGATCAAACGAGCGTCAGTCGTTCTGCAGATTTTCAGATCTCTATTTCGAAGATAGTGAGAACAATACATCAGTTAGTTGTGAAGAAAGATCAGAATGTGAGTTGTTTCGTTGTTGAATGACAAGTCTTGCATGCAATTCAGACAAAGTCATGTGTGCAAGAAGAGTGAGCATGCATGAGATCTTCTGTGCTATTATCACTCAAATATTTCATAGACTGATATTGAAGAGTGTGAATGAAGAGAAAGTCGCTGAAGTCAGCAGACTTTGAATTCAGTGATACTTGTCAATCACATTTTCTTCTGAGCTATTATATGTACAGACGCATTCAGCAAACATGATAAATACGTGCACTTGCGTGTTTTTTTCGTCTTTTTATGCAGCATATGTGATTAACAGTTGAAAGTGCTATTTCTTGAGAAGAATGAAAGTCATCGTATAGAAGCAACATCTAATTTCTCATCATGAGTTTTAACTTATGCTTTTTAAAACTTTGAGTCATCATAATCTTCTGTTGCACAATGTACTTATTGTTGACTCATGCTTTTACTTACGTGTTGATGAAGACGAAAGCATTTGCTGTCATTCTTCGCTCGCTCTCTGTCATGTCACGTCGAGTTTGTCTAGTCTTTGATCGTCGTAAATTACATTAAGCTCTTTTTGTTTCTTAGCGAACAATTCTTCAAGACTGCATAGTCAGAAGATGCTCAAGACGTGATTGAGTCAATCTCATAATGTAAATCATTGTTAACAGTTGAAGAAAGCTTTCAAAGTCATCAGCAATCACTTCTTTGAATGTATATCTTAAAGAAGTGCGTCTCGTAATACTCATCTTCTTCAGCAAGATTCATGAATGACTGCGAAATCTCAGTTCACACAAAAGCATGTCGTTTCAGAGAAAGTTGATCAGTGAGAATTTGTTTCAGAATCTTTGAAGTCAAGTTGTTGATTGCAACATTCATCAATAAATATGAGATGTGTCAAACGCTGATCAGAGCGAGAATCTTCTCGTAGTGTTCAGAAGTACTTTGACAAGTCTTCATTTTTTTAAGATTCAGAAGAGACTGTAATCAGAAACTAATAAGACTAGAGAATATGTGAGAATTTTAGAAGATCTCACACAGATAATGATGAGTTTTTTTGACAGATTGTTAACGTGATTGCATTGATATACGACTAGCTTAGTAAATGAGCATTAGAGCAAGACGCTATCAAGAGATTGATATCTTTTCACGTGTGACAACAAATATACATTCTGAACTCTATCTTTGCATCGTGATAGTCTATCATCTTCTCATCGCAACGTTTATTATCTCTTCTTCGCTGAGTTCTATCAATCTCATCGAAGAAAACACGCTCTTATATCTTGAATTATGATAGAGTTGATGATTGCAAGAATGATATTTAAGTACTTGAGTCAATGCTTCGCGAATCTGATTTCAATTCTATAAATTGTGTTCTTAGATATATAAATAATCTAAATACAGTCTACAAGCAGTCGTTGTTGAATTTTCTATCAAATCACTATACTCTCAATCAATCTTTTTTTTCGCACTCTCAGACAGCGACAGCTTCGATATCATCTTTTCACACAAAGTAATGAGAAAGTCAGCATTCGTAATATCAAGCGTTGTAAGCTCGATCTCAAGCTTAACTCGTATTTAATTACGCAGCTCGACAGCAGACAGTGAATTGAGTTCGTACATCATCAGAGATCTGCTCGACTTCAACTTCATCTCTAGTCGCAGAATCTTCACAAACTGCTTCAATACTATCTTCACGCACGCATTGCATAAGAAAGTCGCATCAGTCTCAAACTTCTGCATCATACGAAATTGCTTGATTGCTTGATTGCTCTGATCGCTGCTTACGTCATCGTTCATGTCATCAATCTTACTGCTCTCATGATCATTGAACAGATAGCTGAAACGAGACTCATGCGTCAAATTTGAATCATTTTTTGAAAGTGAAAAGTCGATATCTATGATCATCTCGATGCTGCTGTTCACATTAATCAACGCGCTGATGTTCTGCTGCAGAATCGAGTACATTAGAATCTTGCAAAGCACGCTTTCGTTGATAGACATTCACTGTCGCTTGTCAAAGCGAGTGTTTAAATTGAAATCTTGCTCAGCGATGTAGTCTACGTTTTCAATCAATTTGAGATCAACAATGTTGACACGCAGATTTAACGTTTTTCGATAGCTGATGAAAGCATCAAGAAACATGTCGATTGCTGCATAGTTAATCTAACTTTTGTTGTCTATCACGTCTGAGATACTTGAGAGCATGATAAAGAAGTTAAGCGATTGCTTTTGAAATTCTTGAGACGCTTGATGAAGATTTCAGATTTTCTGAATCTTGACGTTAATGATGATGTGATAGTCATTCAACGTCATTATTTCGAAGAGTTTGTTCTGCATTTTTCGCGTTAGAAGAGCATTTCATATATTATCAAATATCAGAAAGACTTACTTGAAGCATCATAGCTTCTTGAATAACATTGAAAATTCTAAAACTCGCGAATTTGAACATTCATTAAACAGACTCAACGTTGTCAACATTTCTCTTAGTCTCGATAACTTTGCATTCATGAAGGACGCAGCTGTTCACTATTCTGATTGACGCAGCATCGCTGATATCACTGCGACTGCTAACGATAATATGTTGAGCATCATGCTGAGTCATATGAATTGCTAGAATCTCACAGACATTTTTTAAGTTCTCGATGATGAGATAGAAAACATTTGACTGTAGTTGAAGTTTGTGAATCATCGATCTGATAGTTATTCGTACATCTTCTTTTTCTGCGCTGAATATGATGATCTTGTCGAGATGTTTTTCGCTTCTGATATAAGTCAGAGCAAAGATAATATTCTCAAATTCAAAAGTAGTGATTGAGTGAATTGACTTGAGATGATCGATCTCAATCAAGAAAAAAAGCTCGTCAAAGAGTTTTTCAATTATTGAGTCTGTCATGTCTTGAGTATACAAGAGATTCAATGCTTGAAAAGAGCAATTTCGATCAAAAGACTTCATGCTCAAGATGTTTTGATCGACAATGTCTCTCTTATCGATCTCAATCATGATATTGTCGTCAGCAACAATTCTTTAAGATGCATTCAAAAGCTTCTCAATCAAGAAATTGATGATGCAGTCAACATCACAATCACTCGTCTCTTGCATAATCTCGTTCGCAAATTTCGTGTTACAGAAAAAGAACATTCGACTTCGTGAAATATCATGAATGCTCTTAAGAAATTGATGCTTTTCTTCTATTTCAATCATGACGTAGATCTCAATCTTCTTGTATTGAGTCAATTGAATGCAGATGATATCTACTTCATCTGTTGCTGAGTGAATAAGAATGAACTGATTCTCTTTCAAGTTTGCTAAGTGATGTATGAAGTAAATGAAGCACAAGTACATCGAAGAAATGATTGTTGCTTTCTCAAAGCTCATCGAGACTGAGATAAAATGACAACGCTTGACAGAAACTTGAACATGATTTGCATAACTGTTTTCTCTCAGCATGCAGACACGATCATCAATCTCAAATTTTGTCATTCTCGAGTCAAGTCGTTTAACAACGTTTTCACATTCAAGATCAATGTAGTGTTCATCATCTGACACAATTTTCATGATGATAGCAACATCTTTGAAATTAACATTTGCAGTCATCATCTCAATCTCGACATTCTCTGCATTAAGTTGACTCTTCTCAAGCTCTGTCTTGCATCACATCAGACTTTGCAGCGTGTTTAATTGCTCAGCTCTGAGTCGCACTTGCATCTCGATATCATAAAGATCTTTAACGATAGATTCAAGACTCTTCGCTTCAATGTTCTTAAAGTTATTCACAGCAGCGTCTGACATGATTCGCAAGATGTACAGCAAATCATTGCGCTTCATGTACTTGATCTCTGCGAAGTTCTCGCGTCTGATTGATGCAAGCACTTTCTCGATTGCTCAGAATGTTTCTGAGCTTGTGCTGAACTGAACATTCAATGTGATCAGCTTCGTCGAGCTATTCTCTTGACGTGTCACTTGAAAGAGATCATTGATCATTGCATTGTCTGAATTCGTGACAAAGTCTTGCGTCTCTTTGATGATTCAGAGAAGAAGATTTTCGAAGCTGACAAGCTTCTTGATGATCTTTCACTGTTTTTCATCAATCTGTGTAAGAATCAAATTTCACAGCTCGTCGAGAATCAACACTACTGCTTCGTCTGTTGATTTCAAAGAAGAATATGTTTGATGTTTAATCGTTCAATCTGAAGCTTTCAATAAAGATTGAAGAGTTGATGAAAGAGCTTGTGACGTGATCTTAGCTAGACGAACGACAAGAAGATTTCTTTTCAAATCAGTTTTTGAACACGTTTCAGTGCTGCTTCACAGATACGCTAGACTGCTGTTGCTTGTAGTAGCAATCTCGAGACTTGAGCTTGAATCATTAACGTAGTCGTATTCGAAAGACTTTTTGACTGCATTCTGATTTCAGACAATGAAATCAATAAAACTTGTCGATCTGTTGATCTGAGAGTCTGAAGACTCAGACGATGTTTCGAGCGTTTCAAATGTTTTGAGCGAAGACGTTGAATTGACATATTCGAACTCGTCTGAAGATTCGCTCTTTATACTCTTTGTCGCTGTCTCATTCTTGTGTTGAATGAAAAGTGTAAATGCGTCAGCAGAAAGAAACGACTTCAGATTCTTAATCAATTCTTTTATACTGATGACAGTGATACTTTCTGATGCATTGATGATGATGAGATTGTAGACGATCTCGATAGACAGATCAAGAGCTTTCTTTTTCAAGCTGAATGTGAGAAACAAAGTCTTCTTCTTGTCTTCGTACTGTGTCTGCACATTGATCAAAGCTTTGACATTAAACGAGATGAAATCATATTTGAAATATGTCACTTTGATTGACAAGTCGCTAGCATCAAATCACATGCACGAAGTATTTGTATCATCAAGATTAATCTTCAGAATCTTGAGCGCAGACTTCTTATATGCAATCAGATCGAGTACGATGTCGAGCTTATTTGATGTTTTATTCAACGTAAGAAACATCATTTAATTCTGAGTAAAGAATGTAATATTGAGTTTTCAGAAGACGAAGTGAAAAGTGTGCAAATCAAACTTTGAAATCATGTTCAGTTTGATGTAGTTGAGATCGATTATTCGCATCATCAGTTGATTGCTTTCAGAATCGTAGATGAACGTGTTAGCGATTCAGCTCTTTTCTGCGTTCAGTTGATCACAATCTGAGTATAGTGATGATGCGACTGATCAACTTTCATTTAGACAAGAGAGAAGTTTGTTAATGACAAGATCATCAAGAAGCGAGAAAATCATCACACTTTTAACTTTAGTGCGATCGCACATGATGTTAGAAATGCTGATCGTCTGAAGACAGTCATCGAGAGCTGCAGAATGAATTGAGTAGTACGATTGAAAAGAATGTTTGCTCTCGAGCGATGACAGCGACATCAAAGAACGACTGAAGCGCTGATTGCTGACAGCTTCAAACTTGATCAGTCTCTGAAACGTGAGATCGAAGTCATTTTCTCACTCGCGCTGATACTTATATCACAATTTGAGAGCTTGTGATGATTTCAGTGATGCAACTTTCTCGTCTTTCAGACGCTCATTGATAGAATTCTGAATATGAGTCAAATCATGACAATGCTCTGAAATGACATCTTCTTCTGACGTTAAGATGCGAAATTCATGTCAGTCTTTGCTGTCAAATACTTTCATCAGCGTGAATGTGATCTGAAGATTCTTGCTCTTCTCAAGCATCAAAGCTTTGCTGAAGCGCACATTTTGAAAGCGATAACATAAATCATTGAGAGCAAGATCAGTAATGTCTTCAAGCTGAAGAATAGCACGATGCTTCTGATATAGAGCTTTCATCATCATAGTGATGAAGCTCATGTCAGACATGATCATATCTTCATCTATACAAGATCTTGAATTAGCATTTTGCAATCTTAGAAGTGTTCACAACGTCTGATACAATCAAGCATAGAAAAATGAACTCTCGAAGCACAAACTCACTCATATGATGATTCATCAGAAAGAATACGTTAGTGACATTTAGATGCAAGCGTCATGTTGATGTATATCACGAGCTCTCAAGAATCTTGCTGTCTAGCAAGTTGTAAGCAACATACTTTCTGAATCATCAGTCTTTGCTTGCAGCATTTTCGTGTCAATATTTGATGAAGTGATTTCATTTGTAGTTAGAAAGATCGATAATGATGCGTTCTTTGTCATCGTACTGATTAACAATTAACATGTCGATGAGAACATTTGCTGCAAACAGATGATCAGCAACATCAAAGAGTGATTTGTCAGCATCTGCATTTCAAAATCAAAAAGCACAGTAAGAGACATCTTCTTCAATTGCAGCGAGCAGAGACTTTGAAATTTGAAAGATTGATTCTGTCAAAGCTCTCGATGAATCGATTTCAATAAGAAATTTAGAAGCTTTATTATTCTCGAGCAGCGTCTTGAGCTCTTCGTCAAAACGAACGACGAAGATCATGTTCATCTTTCAATAAAACGTGTCAGCTGAGATTGTTTTCTTAAATTTCGTGATCAACGAGAATCAAATGACATCATCAGTTGAGATGATTGCAGACTCGCTGTCAAGTGAGTGAAAGTTATCGTTCAAAGTAAAGAGCTTCTCGTACTTCTGATCAATGACATTCATAAATTTGAAGTTATAAGCTAAGTCAACTTGTAAACGTTTGACAAAATGATCAACAGCTACGAGTTTCTTTCTTAAGATTTTAAGTGTTGCTTGCTTTTTGAAAATCATCACGCTGCTCGAACTGTTGAAGCACGTGATGCATGCTTGTTTCACATGCTTTTCAAGAAACTTAAAAGTAATCTTAGCATTAAGATTCACTGCTAGCATGTCAACATCTTCATCAACATCTTTCTTGCAATTCAAGACAACTCAATCACGATAGAAGATTGCGATAATAGCATCAACATGATCAAGAAGTTCAGCAAAGTATGCAGCAGCAATCTTCTCTGACGAATGATCAACAACACTGCGAGACTTAATATTTCACGTCTCTAGCACGATGATAATACACAGCTGAAGTGCTGTAATCAAAGATTGCAAGAACTCAAACTGACGAAGATGCTCAAAGAAGCAACTTTTGATAAGCTCACTGACTAGAAATCAGCTTGAAGAGTCAACTAGTCTTTGTAAGATCTCATCGAGTCTATTTAGATCAATTTGTGATCAGCATTTGCTGTTTTCAAAGTCTTGATAAAAGAGAGTTTGATTTGATTTAGAATTATCTAATATACTAAAGATTTGTGATGCAAAAAAAACACAATTCAAGATGCATTTACTCTTTGAGTATTTTTCAAGTTCATGAGAAGAATTGCAAAATATTCTTTCTCATTTGAGATCATTGTGTCTCTTGATCGATGAAGACGAAATCGAAACTGAGTGTCTGCGAGCTTCTTTTGATCAAAATTCACGCTTCTGACCTCTCATCGAGCTCTGTAGTTCGAGTGCTGATAAATGCTCAATGTCAGAGTTGTGTTCTATGCTCAAATAATGTGTATGCAAGATCAGAGAGACTGATTTTAACGTGAGAATTGATTAGATGATCATCAAGTGTCTTGATATTGACGCGCAAAGAGATTGCATCGTTCGCAGACAAAATCAGAATGAATGATCTCGTAACATTCTTCTCGTTCAAATTAAACTCATCTTCGACAGATGCATATGAGAACACATGACATATTCAATCAGAGATGAGTGTCGCTTCTATAATGACGTGAACGTTTGAATCATTGACATCAAAAGAATTGATACTGACTCTTCATGAAAAGTTCTTGAGTCATGAGATCGCGTTTTTAAAGACTTTGACTTTGTTCTCAACGAAGTCGATCTTTGAGTTGAAATTGATGAATGTTAAGTTGTCTGAAATAATGTCATTTTCGATGAATAACATGATCTTCAGAAGTGCAAAATTATCAGCTGCTGACTTTGAATAATCTATATTGTTCTTGATCAAGTCAATGATCAATGACTTGTTGATTGAACGCGTTGCTGCGAAGACAGAGTTCATTCTCTGAACTTCAGTTGAGTCGTCTGCTTGAGTTCTCGTTTCATGACACTCAAGATAGATCATAAGATTGAGATCAATAATGTTTGCATAAACATACGCAGCTTGAATAGCGAGAGCTTGAAACGTGACGCTTAAGCTAGCGATGTCAGTCGTGCATTCGTTGCTGTTGAAGACAGTATTGAGCACAACAGCTTGAATTGAATCATGATCTCGTATGACATTGTTCAATCGCTTCACAATAAAGACACTAACAGCTTTCGCCTTGACATATTTATCAGCTGCTACATCAAATGTGTAACATAACGTTGATGTTTAAATAGAGAAATCTTAGAATCAGCATTGCTCTTTTGAAAAAAGTATAAAAGCTGAAAGACAGTTGAAACTATGAATACTTCTTTTTTCTGATGTAGTCTAAAAACAGAAAGACATTTTGAAAGAATTTGAGACTCATCAAATGTGTGCTATTCAGACTGCTCTGATCAATGACATGCTCTGAACTCATATATAGATTGCTCGCGACGATGATAGCAGCATCGACGTCTCGCGACTGCAGATAGCAACTGACAAAATCAAGAGTCTGCAGACTGTCTGAGCATGTCATATTGAGTGTGACGTTAGATCTCTTGATGTTGAGAAAGTGATTGAGATGATTGACAAGAATGATTTGCTCAATTTCGATTGCGTTGTTGCTAAAGTAATCATGCGAATCTCGAGTCTGCATATCAGCGTAGTTGAATGAATATGATTTGACAAAACAGCTCACTGATCGATTGTTCAGTTTTTTCAGCGAAATGTCTGCATTTTCAAGATTTTCAAAAACGACTTCGAGCATTTAACGCTGATTCAAATTCATCGCGACAGTCTTATCTTCATTAATCTCAAAGAATTCAGCGTCAAAATTGATCAGATCAACATTCTCAAGAAATATCTCATCTGACTGACACATCGTCTTTGACTTATGAAACTCATCATAGTGATCTTCAAAATTGAATCTTGTCTTCGACATTGCACTTGATGTCACGTCTTCTTGTTCTAAAAAGTTTCAGAGCTTTTGTGATGAATTGTTATCTTCGAAAAGTTGACAGACAAAGCTCACAATGACTATGAATTCTTGCTGAGATTGATTCAACTTGATCATGATCGTGAGTATGAAAAGAAATAAAAGATACTTACGATAGTGTGAATGATTCTGTCGAGACGTTCGAATGTTAATTAAGTGTGAAAAAGCAATCAATTGCAAAGAGTATAGAGATGAAAACTGTTTTGAGTTCTAGCATATGTCTTAATCGTTTATCGACTTTCATCTTCAATGATTTCAACAGTTCTTTTAGTATTCGAAGCATCGTCAACTCTTATTATACATTGCACGTTTGAAATCACATCTGTCGTCATGCTTGCTTCTTTGATCAGCGTTTGCTGTTGTGTGATATAATTTTCAGATGATGTAGATGTAATCACAATCTCTTTTGCAGAATCTTATTACTATTGTGTTGATTCTCGATTGCAAAGTTTTGATTGAGAAGAATGATAAGATAACTCGCAATTTTGCAGCACAGCAAAGACAATTTTTCTTCTTTTGTCATCATTGTCTTTCAACAATGCTGATCATCATTACAGAACTTCTGCAACATTATTCTTGCATCATTACTTCTGCATCATTACATCTTCATCGTTACGACTTCTTCATTTCTTCTACATCATTTCTTCTGCACTGTTACTACTGCATCATTACTTCTGCATCATTACTTCTGCATCATTACTTCTGCATCATTACTTCTGCATCATGACTTCTGCACAATTTCTTCACAGACGTTTCATCTTGCGTTAATTGCTTTCTAACAAGCTGTTGCAAATGATTGATGTCAGCGAATCTCGATATGTTCAGTCTGCATTAAAGAACAGAAGTTTGAGTACTGAGACTATGCAATAAAAATTTGATCGCTGTCAAATAATTTATGTGATACATGATCTTATGTGCAATCTGATTTCAGAGCTATGAATAGCTGTTGAATCTGATTTTTTTCATTCAGTCAAAGAACTAAGATTAAATACTATCATAATTGCAAATGCTGAAAAGAAATTTAGTCATCTGTGCTTTTCTCGAATTTTGAAATCTCGACTGTCGTGCTAGAATTTCTTTAAGCTCACGCATCATGATCTTTCACTCACGTCATCAGATTGTTAAAGTCAGAATCATTGATGACATTACTCTTAAAACATGAGTCTACTCAGTGAATGAGTCAGCATCTGCATTCGTCATCATCATGATGCATGATGTAAATTCATACAATTCTGTCTCAATATATTAGCTCACAGACTTCTAGTTCAACTGCGTTAAAGAAATAAGCATTTCAGAGATCGTTGAAAACTTTCAGTCAGCAAGCTACAACGTACTTCTTTATGACTCAAGAAGCGTCGAAGACAGTGATAAATTGTCAAGAAATCAAATCAATTCACAGCAAATAGTTGAAGATGTATCAGATTAGTTCATAATGTGATCATCTGAAGATAAACTTCTATCTTATCATTTCAACAATAAACATTGTGTTCTACGTGACGAGACTGTCGAGCGTAAATTCTCATCATATCATGCTCTGAGAAATGTCATTGAACGTGACTGTTAGTGCGTGCGCAGCAGCGATCGATAGACATGTCGCTGCTGTTTTGATGATCTGTTTCATCTTCAGCTTTATCAGATTAGACAAGCGAGCAAAGATCTTTGCACAGCTCATGAGAGATCGCGAATCTCAGCTGAGAGATAACAAATCATTCGTGCTACAGTCATTCAATAGCAAGAGCGAGAACTCAGTCAATTTCGCTGATTTCGAAGAATCAGATGAAAAGAAAGTCTATCTTCTTATGATGATCGCTGCTGAACGTGATCATTTCAACTTTCGCGATCGCATTGCGTTGCAGTCATATCATAAAATGACTCTGTTTCGACTCAAAGAGATGATTGAGCAGATGCTGAAGAGAATATTCATCATGATGATGATTTCGAAGCTTGATGAAATTTCGCTCTCAGAAGAACAGAAGAAGACTTTTGAGAAATTAAAGTCTTTGAAGAAGCTTCATTGAGCAGAGAGAAAAGAGCATTTGTCAATTCTCTCTGAAGAGAAATCTGATAAGTTCTTGAAAGTTGAGATAAAGTTTTTCAAGACAGCACTTAAGAGTGAAATCAAATAAAGAGTCAAAATTTTGATTCAACACATATGTCTGATGAGATGTAACTGTCATCTCATTTTCATTTCAAGATATTGTCTTGCAATCTGCATGCATATAACATATCTTACACATGTAAAGACATTGATGATGTTACTCAATGTCTTCTGACAATCAGCTAGAAGATAGAGAATTCACACGAAAAGTTTTTTTCATTCACGAATCATTATTTTCAAGTCTTCTGTTTAGTCGATCTTTTTCTCTTCTGATATCAAATACTCTGTCTGAATCACAACTTGATATATTGAATCTATTCTGACGCGTCTAATCTATTCTGATCTAAGATATCTTTTTTCTTTAGAGATTGAAAAACTCTATGATATGAATTTGCATCAAACTGCAACAGAATAAGCACGCTCATCTCAAAATTTATATCAACAGCAACATGTAAAGATGTCTTTCTCATTTCATCAGAGCAATCTATCGAAGTTCTTTTTCTCAAGCAGTGATTTAACAGAATTCTCAACAAATTTTCATGATGATGTAGAGCAGCTAAATGAAGAGCTGATGAACATTGCTGATCATCATCATTGCAAATGCAAGTCTCATGAGAGAGTAGAGAGCGTATCACAGTCTCATGATCTTCAATAATGACATGAATAAATGATGTCAGATCGTTGCTGTTCTTATCTTCGTAATCTACATTGTGTTGTAGCAACATGCATATGATTCGATCATGATTTTTTCGCGCTATGACGTGAAGCGAACTTAGTCAGTCGCTCGCTTTTTCTCTCAAGAAAATCAATGAGTTGTCGCTTTGAGAATCAGAACTCAGATTATATGAATTTTGACTAATATTCATGATATGTTTCGATTGAGCGAAGAGTAAATCACAAGAAAAGTCGACGAAGAAGCTGCTGATTACTCGTTCAATGATCATGTTGTTTGCTAATGATGTTTGCGAAATCGAAGCGATTGATGACTGATGCAATGAAAAGCTAATATTCTCTTGATTGAGATCATATGAGAGAAAACTCTCGCGATTAGAAGAATCTAGATCACTAAAGTACTAAGAAGAAGAATGATTGTGCAAGCTGCAGAATGATGTAGATGAATAGCAGATGCTGTTGAGTGATATTTCTTGAGACTGAACGTCTTGAGTCAAGAAGTGATAGACATCTTTCTGAACTTCAATTCAATGTGCAATCTCAGACTGCTTTCACTTCTTTAAAGATCACAACAACACATGATCAGTCACAGACTTGATTCAATAAACTGAAAGAAATTGTCTTACTGTCTTGAAATCTGCGTTGCGTCTCTCGATTTTGAATGAGTTTAAGAGTATGATTCAAGTTAGAATCAGTCATCATCTATCAGATCATATTCAAACGTCAGATGAAATGAGAACTGAATGCAGAACAACAGTCAAATGTTTAGATTTTACATCATGTATCAGACATCATGAGCTGCTTGATAATTCACATCTACATATCTATCAAAATTGAGTCAAACGAGTCAAGTCAAGCTTGATCAGAAATTCAAGCGCGAAAGAATTTCATGTGATCTTTACTTGTATGCATGAGATTTTTGCGCACACTGAGTTTTCGCGCACGCTAACTATAACTAATTATCTTAGTGTACTTTTTAGCACGCTAAGCTCAATACTATCTGTAACTAATCTTTCTAGATTAGAGTGCGCGAAAACTTCGTGCATATGAGTATTGATATATGATTCAGTCATCGTAAGAAATTTGTGTGAATCTCTGCTCAAGTTCAAACTTACTTTTCGACGACTTTTACTATTCTCAAACATATATGCAATTGACAGTGAAATGAGAAGATTCTACTTCGTCGAGAGATGTCTTTTATTGCACAGAGACATCATTATCTTGAGTCAACATCTTTTACATCTTCTGAAACTTCTGCTTTCTGTGAAATTGCTACGTGAACTGCTTGAGACATCGTGAGATGAAAGCATGACAGTAGCATTTATGCATGTTGATTGCTGATTGCATGTATTGAAGTCGACAATTCACGAAGACTTTCTACTGAGTCTTTCAACTGTGCTTGTCAGAGATTCTGATTGATCAAAACGCACGTTATCGTAGCTGATTATCTTTTAGAACACTCTGTCGCTAATGTGATTCATTGTAGAAGCTTCAATTCTGTGTCATGAGTTGAATTCTGATACAACGAACATTGAACATCAGTCTGTTGATCATCAGAAAAAAGATCTTGCAATAATTGACTCAAAGCTATCTCATGCTTCAACTACTTCATCATGTGATTTGATCATTCTAACTTTAATTTTGCAATCAACTAGAATCTGCTTATTGATTTTAGAGTCAGCGCGATCATGCACGTTCTAGTTGTGATATACACACTAAAAAGCGTTCAAAGAAAGCTTAATGTTTTCTTCAGCAATAAGCTTGTCAAATTAACTTTGACAGCTTTAAATATTGTTGACTTTCTTCTACTCGACTTATTGCTGAATTTCTGATGTCATGAAGACGATATGATATTCGCATCTTCAAGAATCTCACACGCAGAATAATGTGTGAAAACGCTGTTAAATAGCAAAGAAAAAACATGCGTTCTAAAGTGAGATCTACATGCTAAAACACGCTTTTGCATGAGATATCAGAATAGATGAAAAAAGATTGTTTCTTACTCGATGATGAGTCAACTACTTAGATACAGTAACAGCTTTACATGAAGAGAAGTGACTTTAAAACACACGACACAGTCTCTCATTATTAATCATCTGTCAATAAACATCAGCTTCTACAGATGTATGTTGTCACAGAGCAAAGCTAGAGTCGTACTTTCTCTTTATTTTCAGCAGCGTGTCATAATTCTCTTCAAAATAGTTCATCTTTCAATCAGAGTCATCATATGTTGTCTCGTTCATGTATGCTTCATCATTCAATGTCAATGAAGTGAATAAAGTCTATCACATATTTATCTTGACTTGTATCATTTCAAGCTTCTGAAATGAAGCATCTGCAAAAAATACGATGCTCACGTTCAACGTGTACAGCACGTTTCTTCAAGCTGAAAGAACAGAGTTCGAGTCTGACGCATTTTCAACGCGCTCATGTGACACATTTAAATCAATAGCACTGATTTGATTCGTTGTGAACTTGAGATTAATCACAATCTTGTGAAAGACATCAATCAAATCTGTCAAGTCATTCTGCATGATTGAGAACAAGATCAGTCATTTTCTCAGAGAGTTGTTCATTTGATAAATCTCGAGCGAAAATGTATAGTGTTCATAGTGATCATAGAAGTTGAAATGCTCAGTCGTGTTAACACTGATAAGTGACACGTCAAGTCTCTTAAGCTCTTGAAGAAAAGATTCTCAAGCGATCGTCATATTAGATTTCACAGCATCAAGCAGAGTGACAACATTGAGATCAAATGTATGATTATCAAGATCTCATAAGATCGCAAAGTTGAGAATCGAATTGAGAACAAGAAGATGTTTCTGAAATGCTTCTACAACTGCTCAATATTTGTCTGAGTTCGTATTGAAAAGAGAAAAGAATGCATCGACGATCAAGTCATCAACATGCGCTTTAATCATTGTCGAAAGAATCACGACGTATGTATCTGCTTCTTCATCACTGAGCGCTCAGTACAGATTCAAGTTTTGAGTGAGCGAGACTATTAAATGTCAATCATCGACAGTCATGATCTCAAACTCAAGCGTGTTATTGACAGTCATATCATAGCTTGCTGCAAGAAGTTCATGTCTCTCACTTTGAACGTAGTCTTCAATTATCTTCACACTAGAACAATACTCATCGAGAACTCGTACTTCATAATTGATAGTCTTTTTATATATGTCAAAAAATTGAATGTTGACGTCTGCTTTAGCGACAAAGTTGATGTAGTCTGAGCTGCTGTAGTTGAAGAACGACATGTTGTTCAAATTGTGCATTCATAGTGTCAGAAAGTCTCGATTGTTCGATCTTTCAATATAATTATGATCTGTGTTTTTGATTGAGAGTCTGATGTTTCGTTCTTGAACAAATTTAAGCTCAGCTGTCACAGTTGCTGCGCTGTCTACGTCGATAGCATAACTTGTCATATTGCTCAAAGTGCAGAATGAATTGAAACTCAAAAATAAACTGCAAAAGTCGTTAAGTCAATAGAGAATCATCACGTTGACTGAATCTTCGTAGATAAAAATGCAAGATCAAATTATGTAACATTAAATGCAGCATTTCTCTTGACTAACTATGTTTGCATGAGCATTCATTCATTCTGAATTTTGATACATGCAGCTTTGTCAAGATCGAGAGAGTGACAGAATTGTGCTAGAGAAACATTTTGAATAAGTCTGTCTTCAATGATTTTGTTCAACTGACTTCAGTTCTTCTCTGTAAATCAGTGAGAATCTTCTGATAAGTAACAACAATTGAGTGCATGATTCTGATTTCTCTCGACAGAGACTGCAAGAAAAGCGACAAGTAAGTCAACTGTTACAGCGCAGATGTGATAGTTTAATGTTGCATACATTGTTGAATGCTATGAAATCTGACAGAGACTTGAGCTCATGAGAGAGTCAAAAATGATGATGAATGCAATAATATTTATATCGCATTTCTTGTCAGATTATTGAGCAGTATCTCTCTGAGTCAACTGATGATGTGCTGAATTTCTTCAGATCTTGCTCATGAAATAGCATTGTGACAAAGATGACATGAGAGAATTGAGCAATCAAACGATCATTCATGAGACGAAAATTAACTATCAACGCTTCTTCACTCAGCTCTGACAGACAGACGAAGCTGAAAACAGAGATTTGTGAGCGTCAATGAGAAATATCTTGACGCGATGTAATAGTTGCAATGATAAACTCAATCTAGACAACAGATGAAAATCTTGAATGAACATCATGTTTTCATCAGATTGATGACGCGACATCGAATCTCTCTCGTGATGATTCGTTTAGCAATCATTAAATTATGACACAGCTGAATGCTTTCAATATCAATGTCTCTTTATATTTATATAGTCTGACTGTGTGTTGTGTGAACACTCAAGAACTCAAGTCTCATCGAATTCTTTGCTTTCTTCAATGTCAAAGCTAACTCTTCATTGACTCAGACTTTCAAAACAAATTGTTGTTCGCTGCTTTTATGCTGTCTCGAGTGATTGATCGATCTTCAATTCTAGATTCACTGTTTTCTTGAGCATAGCTGTTCAAGCTCTCTTTCATATGATATATATCAAGTCTATCGTCAATCAGTCTTGCAGAATTGTCGACTGAGTACACTGTTCTGCAGTGCAAGATTCTCGAATGAGTTGATAGTCAAGCTTCATGTTCATCATTGCTGCGTTGAATGCGCTGTAGTTTTGTACATGAGAAGATGAATGAATAAGTGAACACGTGAACGAGAATTATCAGTCTTGCGTTCAATAGATTCTCTTAGAAGTGCATGCAAAAAGCACATGTTATCGCATGTAGAAGATGAATGAATATTTCTTGAGATTCAAGTGAAATGATGTCAAGAGACATGCTTATCTGCAACGTGACAAAGTCAAAGTGTGACGAGCAACATAAGTCTTGCATGACGTCTGATGAATTCTTTGACATTGTCATCACTCTGAATAAATTGATCAAAGAGTTTCACTTCTCAGACTGATGATGCAGAAACGTTAACATAATCAATTATCGTTGATCATCTGAACAGATGATCAATAATCATCATCATCTGTTCACGCTCTTCAAAAATACTGACTCATATATTCAAAGTCATAGAAAGAGTGTTCTATAAGAACTACTTGCATTCAACGTTGCAAACTTCTTTTCTTCTGAGCGTTGTTGTTGAAGACATTTTTCAAAATCAATGTCTGTTGTAGACGTGTCATTAGATAATTGACTGAAAAGCTCAGCAACAACTTATCAATATGAGTTTCAAGACTGAGAATGTCAATGAATTTATTCTCTGATTATAGAAATCTTCATTTGAAGCATTTGTCTTGCACTATATTGAGGTATGTGATGCAATCAAATCTCATTTATCTTTTCATGAAATTGACTTGAAGAATTCAATGACATTGCATTCATTTTCGAGAATTTCAGACTCAAAGTTGATTGATAAGAAGACTCAATTCATGATCAACATGAGATCAAATCTTGTGAAGACATTGCAACTAATGCTGTCTAGCAATGACATACTAATACAAGATATATTACAAAATCTTTCTAAATGACAAGTATTTTCGACGAATGAACGAAATGCATAAAGAATATGACATGTGTAACTGTCATTGATTGTCAAAGTTTGAAATAGCTGACATAGACATCTCAAGATTCGATCGTGCACATTAATTTAAATGAAGTTCACTTCAATGACTCAGACTTCATTGATACGTTGTATTCGACTGCAGAAAGAAAGACAGACAAGCTCTTGTTTGTTGAACAGAGATCAGAAAGTAGACATTGAACGCGTCAAAAATCTTGTTCAGAGCTTATGATTTACTCTCGTCAGTCTCAAATTCGATCATTGTCACGATAGATCACGATGTACATCATATACATTGAAACAGCATCAATGAATTCTTCTTCAATGTCAGCATTCATAGAGTTGAATTTATTATCAAGAATTGTTTGAAAAAGATGCTCTTGCAATGAAGCGAAGCGAGCTCAGAGAATGACAAGATTCTGTATCTGCACACAGTTTTTAAAGCATATGCAAGCAACATAATCATCACATACACTTTTGATGACTGTTTTCACTTTCTTGACAAGAATGATTGAAGCATGATGTATTTCGATTCGACTGAAAAGTATTTCGATCTCACTCACGTTTTCAATCACTTTTCGATAGTCATGAAGCTGATTAATAATGCGTCAACGTGAGCTCTTCGATTAATCATTGATGATTTGTTTGAAATGTCAAAAAAGCAAGAGATAAGAGCTTTCACTTTCACTTCACTGCACAATTTTATTTCTCTGTCTGTTTCAAAGTGATTGAATCTGTTCGCAAGAAAACGTGTTCTTCTAGAGATTCAGCAAAAGCATTCTCAAATCTCACATGAATTAATGACTATTTTCAAACACATCAGCAAAAGAAGTTTTAATGTTCGTATTTGAGTCAGAGCTCATAGTGAGTGTACATTGAATAATAGCGTGAACTTTTATAATTTATTCAATATTTCAAGTTCAGTGTTACTGATGCACAATAGTGATGAATAAACAGAGTTCGCAAAATTAGAAATTCGTTGAATTCAGAAGAAATCAAGACTACAATTTTTGAAGAAATCTTAAGCAGCTCTCTCTCAACAGAAGAAAAGATTGATGTCAGAATGATTCACGACGCTCAATTGATCAAACTTGTCAACGAAAGCACAACTGATAGAAGATTTTCATTCAAGTCGTTGAAACTAAGTGACGCTGATGCTTGAGAATACAGCATACACGCTCAGTGCTACAATGTTCAAGCTTTTTGCTCATTCTCGAGATCTTCAGAAAGTTAAAAATGAGCTCGCGACAATCATTCTTGACAAGAACAGAGTCTCATCGTATTCAGAAGTCGAGAATCTTTTCTACTTCAACGTCTGTATTCAAGAGATTCTTCGTCTTTATTCAGATGTCTTATCTCGCATGTCTTGCATCTCTCTCAAAGTGAATATCATGTACAATGATAAGCGTCGCGACACGACTTACGTGATTTTATCAGACACTTTCACAAGCATATCAACGTACATTACTCACATCAATTCTGACGTCTTTGAGAATCTCTACAAGTATCGTTCACAGAGATGAATCAATAATTTCAAGCTCAGTCAATTCTTTATTGCATTTTCTCGAGAATTGAGAAACTGCATCGAATAAGATTCTCGATCTTTTTCTCATGTGTCATACTTTCTGATCTGTTTTGTTGTAGCATGAACTTTGTGCATCGTGAAATCGACATCATACTAAGCACAATACTGAACAGATACGACTTATATCATGATCAGAAAGAACGAACGCTGAAATTGTATGACACAATTCGCGAGAGAGATATAGACGTGAACAGCGAAATGATCATTCTCATGTCAGTCAAGAGAAGTCGTGAACTTCGTGTGAAGATGAGATCTTAGATAGCACTGCTTTGATCTATTGCAGTTTAAAAATCGAAGCAAAGTGTGTAAAAAACATCGAATATGATCTAAGAACAGCGCATTTCGCTGACAGTGAATGAGTGTGATGAAGCATTTCAAGTCTTCAACAATATTATATCACATTTTAGTCTCACTAGCTATAGTCGTATTATACTATATACAATCTAAAACACTTAACATAAATCTTCAATCATTTGCTGAACGACACTCGCGTTACCTTGTATGCTGTATTCATGAGAGACAGAAAGACTGAAAGCAAAGTCAACAAGACTTTTGTGCATTCACACGTAGTGATATGCATCGTTGCTCAATAATCGAAAGAATGATGTGATATGCGAATTCAAGTACTCGTACGCTCGACTTCAAAAGCATTTAACATTCGAGAGTTTCGAGTATGATTTGTCAAAATTACATCTCTCTTTCTTTTGTACTCACTCTACATGTCTGTCATGCATCTCACATCTTCTTTTCTGTCGCTCAAGTAAATCTCTTTCAGCACAATGAGCAACGACGTTGTCTCGACTGCTTGATAAGTTGATAACACAAAGTCTTGACATTGAACGTAGCATGTCTTGAATTTCTTGTCTCACTTGATACTACATCTATTTGTATCACTGTGTATCTTTCACGACATCTTTCAAATACTTCTTTCTCACTCGTTCTCAAAAGAAAATGTCTACTCTCAAGTGAACAGTTCTCATCATCAACTGCTCAGATGATGACATTGACGTCGTTCTTGCAGTAGTCTTTCACGAAGTCGATGTGCACGTCTACGCAATCGCTCGCAATTTCGTCAAAATGTCTCAACTCAGATCTCTCGACATTGAAATTCTCACTCTCGACGTGCAATCAGAATTCTCTATCACAGTCTGCGTTAGCAAATTGTTCAATCTTGACATCTTGATCAACAATGCAAACATGACGTTTCTCATGCTTGTGATTGATGTCAACATTGTCGAGACGAAGAAGACATTCAATCTCAACGTCTGATCTTACATTATGATGACGCAGACTTTTCTCTCTCTTCTGCTGAAATTCTTCAAAGACATGATTGTGAATCAGACATCTGTGAGAGACAGCTGCACAATCTTATTTCAAGTCATTTACAACGCTTTCAAATTTGTTATAGTGATGATTTCAGATACACTTCGACTCGAGCTTGAATTCTTTGACATCAAAGTCGTAGATCTAAGAATCACAGTTGTTAAGACAAACTTGATCAAGAACATGAGAAAGACTGAAAAGTCTGTTTTGTCAAAGAAATAGATTTACGAATCGACTAAGAAAGTGATGAAGAAGTCGTTGCATCAGAAGCAGTTTGACAATGCAAGAATGTCGATGAATAAATGATTGAAAGCGACTGTGCAAGATTTGATGAAGAAGAATTCATCGTCAATTATTTAAAAAAAAGAGTCAATGTGATTGACGTGACTTGAGATGATTCTGCTCTTCGAGACGTTGAACGAGTTCATCAAGAAGCTGATCGAAATAAATAAAATCACGCAGATCATGCAGAAGAAAGAATGTTAGACTTTTCAAAGAAACTTGCTGCGTTGCTGATAGTCATTCAGAACATACAAAGAAAGTTCAAGAGAGTCTGTGAAGAAAGCATCATTGCAGTATCAGATTTCAAATTCATCAATTGCAGAATGCTTTGCGAAGCAGAGAGATATGATAGTTCTATCATGTACTATTAGCTTACGATGTCGTGTGCTTTTTTCTTTCAAAGACAGAGTGCTTCTCTTCTGTGCATACTACTCGTTCTGCTCTTTCTTGCATCATGTAAAATTCTAAGAGACGAAATGATAACAAGAAGCTTTTAAAGCAGAAAAGAATGCAAATCGTATTGTTGTAGTTTAGCAGTGACTTCGACAATATCTTTGTAGATCAATTCTTTGCTTGATCGTTCAATTTCAAATCTCAGAGACGCTTATAAAGATCATGTTAACATATTGTTGCATCACGAGTGTCTACTCATCATCTCTTCATTCATCATCTAATCATTGCTAACTTCTTGACTTCAGAAGCTCTTACAGAAGATCTTGTATCAAGACAGAGCATCAAGCGTATATCAATTTGCTTGATGTTTATGCAAAGATGTTGAAAGATTGATTTAATGCACGATAGAAAAACTCTTTTACTAGACGAAAATTCAAGATTGAAGAAATTCGATCAAATGAGCTCTTGAAGACAAAGTAGTCTGATCAGACTTTTTAGACAGATACAGCTAGAAAATATTACGAAATATCAGAGATCTAATTTAGACTTCTTCATCTAAGTGCATCATGATCTCTTTGATCAGTATATTGCTATATATAAGACGTTAAATCTAGAGCAAGAAATCAACTTTTGAAGCAAAGAGTCATTTTTGACGTCTGAAAGTCGATTTTAAAGCAGAGAAGTCACTTTTGAAGCAGAGAAGTCAGAATTGAAGTGAGAAGTCAAAAATGAAGTGAGAAAGTTCAAAGTGAATGAACGTGCATTCAATTTCAAAGCGATATCATCAATTGACTAATTAATCAACAAGACAGTATTTACAACGTGAATCATAATTAAACTTTGCTCTTCACTAAAAATGAAGCTTTGATCATTGAGCTAGACGCAATCATTCTTTAGAATTTAAGATATCTATATATACTAGATCTATACATGCTCGCTTTCTCGTTCAACTGTATCTTGCTTTTTGTATTCTCTTCTAAACATTTAAATTGTTTTTCGTGAATTCTAATGCAATATCTATCAAAGCATTAGCAATGTCAAGATCATGAAATCATAAGCTATTTGACTGCTTCAGTTCTATCAACACATGTGAGTTTCTAAGATTATTAACAAAAATAGTACTCTAATATAAACAATACTAGACTGCTTGACTATCTGATGCTCATGTATTCTTTACAATAAACACAGACTAGAAGAAATGACAATCTCGATGCTTCATTTTATAATGACAATGTACATCTTTCTTTCTTACATCTTATAAATCACACTCTACTAACTTCTTTTGTCATTAGTGTATGAGCTGTTGCGTTCTCTCATTCTGCTCTCTTCAAGATATTCGTCAAATGATTAGTTGAAGCAAAATGCGTCGTTAATATGACATCAAGAGCAATGACTGTAATGACTGTCTTATCTTCTGCTTTTGTGATTGCTGCGCGCTGATGCAGAAGAATAAGAAGATGAAAGTGCAAGAGATGAGAGACACGATGCTTTGAAGCGACAGTCATCAATGATGATGTATACGCAGTCGCAGCAGCGATAGAAATCAAGATCTTGAAACTACGCGAAAGAAGAAGAAAATCAGCGAGCTGCGAGACAGCAGCGCTGAAACGTTCGAAGAGAGAGTTCTTTTCATTTCAAAGCGCTTTAGTAAGCAATTTTCAAGAAGCAAGTTTCATTGATAGATTATTATCATGATGCGTTTATGCTTGCGTTGACAGAAGTGAGCAGTCGACAAGCTACTGTTGAATTCAGCAAGAATCAAATGTTAGATAAACTTCAATCATTAGTTTCTATTCTTTCTCTAACATATCAGTTGCTCTTAGAATCACATCAGACTGCAAATCAGAAATCTCACGATCTTGCAACTATCATCAGTCAGCAAAAGACAATATTTGATGATATTGAACATCAATCTTAGATCAGAAACTGCGATAACATTTGTTGTATCATCAAATAAATCAAATCAATGAATATCTAAGTCAAGATCGATGTGAGTAGCTTCTTTCAAGATAGCTAAACGTCGAAATAAAACTGTGTCTCTCTGTGATTTCTAATGAAGTCTTGAGAACTTGAAGAAGTGTTACTGCTATAGATCGAACACTTTTCGAGCGCAAGCAGCTAGTTGACGACGTTAACATAGATCGTGTTCATAACGTAAAGTGATGATAAACTTAGATGAATATTCTGATTGATAACAAGATCTTCACGAGCTGAGCATATTCTTTTTCTTTTTCAGAGTAGCTGATAAATTGATTAAGCATTGCAGCTTACTTTATTTACAGCGCGAATAAACAAAGAGAATGATCAAAAGACATGAATCAAACTATACGAAGTTCTTGAGCGAATGAGATCATTATTGCAATCAATCACTTCTTCTCAATTTCGTCTCGCGTTTATATTATCATACAAGCAGATGTCTTGATTCTTCAACACAAGCAGTTTTGCAGACACATTTAAGCAACAGATCACGTAAATTCTCGATGACTATTGTCTCAAATATGATTGAGACAATGATGATGCAAAACATCAGACTTAGAGACTCAAAAGTTCAGAATGCAGCTTGAATCACAGCTTGCTTTTTAACATTTACTGAGCTTATGACTCTCATCAATCTGATAACAAATGCTTTATCAGATTCGAGATCTATCAATTCGAGATAGCAGAAAGAAATTCAAGAGTTCACGAATATGTATGCAATGTCATTCTGAACATTGATAAATTGAGATTCGAAGAGATCGTATGACTTTGCTTGAACATTGCGCACGTTTGAAAAATTTGATGAGAGCGTTTTCAATGTACTCTGATTCTTGCTTGATTCTTTGACTTTGATAGTATCAATAAATAAGATGCTGTAATCAGTGAAGATACTATGATCAGTGAAGATGATATGATTGATGAGAATGATGTGATCGATGAAGATGTTGTTATTGACGAAGATGCTGTTGTAATTGCAAACGAGAACGATACAGCTAGATCAAATCTATTTTCAAATTAATTAGAGATGAGCAAGTCAAGTATTGTCTTGAAGAATCAGAAAATTTTCATCATGTGATGAAAGTTCTTTGCTCTGAGAAAAAGAACTTTCTTATCTTCGTAGTGCAATCAGATGATGAAAAATTCTGTTCTTTTGCACACAATATCTGCAATATGACTCACTCTCTCTTTTCACAGCTGTAGAGAGAAATTAGAGACAACGTGTAGAATGCTCAGATCTCAAGTGCATTTATGATACATCATCGTCTGTGTGAGTGCAACGATTTTCAAACGCTGTAGATCATACAATGATTGTAGTTTAGTGACTGAATATTTCTCAGACACAAATTGAATTGTTAATCGCAGATGCAGAATGAGAAGAGATGAGTATTAATCTTCTCAATCTTTTCACATTCTAAAACTAGTTGACAGTGTTCATCATTGCAGTGATTCAACAATAATCTCATTCTGCTCTGAGCAACGTCAACGATTCGATCATCTTCAACATTCTCGAAGTCTTCTAACTCAATCTCTTGTTTCATGACGACGTTATACATATATACGACGTTGCTATTAGTTCTTGCGATCGTATTTGTAATCTTCGCGCTACTGAGTAAGTACACAAGAGAGAACGAAAGTTTCTATGTCTTGAAGCTCACTCTAGCTACTCTGTGTCAGCATTGTTTCTTTGTCGAATCTCATGAATCAAAAGTGATTGAATTTAATGAGTGTCATCATCAATGACTGTGAGATAGTGTCTTCGTCACGTCAGCAATCTCATTGTCTTCATGATGATTCAACTTGTCGTCTTTCTTCTCAGATGCTATCATGTCATGCTCTTTCTCGATGACAACATGCTCTTCAACAGATTTGTCGCGACAATATGCATGCTTTCTCAATTGAGCATTCGTCATTGAAGAAAGAATGATTAGATTCGTTAACTCAATAGTGATGAATGTGAACTGATATTTGAGTTTAGAGTCAAAGAGAATCAATGAGATGAATGTATTTTATGATAACGAAGAAGATCAGAGACGAGAGAAAGATTATGAAGCAGAAATTTGACAGACAGAGACAGAAGAAAAGAGAGAGAGTAAAGAAAGACAAGAGCGAGAGCAAGAACGAGATATGATTTTAAAGAATGAAATAAGCTTGAAGATGAAGAAATGAGAAAGTGTTGTTTCTATGACATAGACGAGAGCTTTTATAAGTGTCATGTACAATTCTCTTCATGCTTCTTATTCTTTTAAGTGCTCATGTTCGTTAGCTGCGATCATTTTGACTGATCGCAATAATTCTTAAGTATTTGAGATATGTCTTGCTTCATGCGATTTTCCCTTGCAACAATTCTTGCACTGCTCGAAGATCACGAGCTGTGTTTCATTCTTTGAATCTAAGTATAGATCTGTTAGTTCTGAAAAAAGAATCATATCATGTACAACATCTTATATCTTGTTTATCTTGAGATGTTGATCTTGCATGAATAGAAGATCTCAACGAGTTGAAGCTAAATTGTTACATGACATCGACAACATTGTCATCATTTGATGTCATGTCAAAAGAAAGTGTGATATTGACGCGCTCGCTGATGAATTTCATGATAGCAGATCTATTGATGAAAGTTTCTTCTAGAGAGCAGATATCAAGAACGTTGATCAAGTTTCACTTCTTGAGTATGACGTTAAGTTTGACAAAGAATGCTTGCATCTGATGATCATCTAAAGACATCTTCGCAGCTGCATGAATGAACTCATATGACGTGATGCTCTTTTCAATGAAGCGTCAGACATTGACATTGACATTCGTGAACTCTCTTGAGTCGCTTTTAGCGTTTCATGAAATTGCTACAGAGTCGACGTTAACAAGCATTTCGTCGAAATTCAAGAGAAAATGATTGTGAAGAAGAATAACACTCAGTATATGTTCGACATGATGTTTCAAAAAGACTCACTCAATTTTCAAGAAGAGAATCTTCGAGACTCGTTTGAATTCAAACTGATCTTTTGTCACATGAAGTTCAAGCAGAGAATTGTAATATTCTACAGCGTAGAGTAGAATTGCAATAGTCATCACAACTTGTTGCAAAATAGAGAGTGAATTGTTGAGCGAACAGATCAATGATTGCAGCTCACTAAATACATATTTAATTGATATCATGTGACTCATTGAATTTTAGACAGCAACGCAAAGCGACAACGATTTATCGCTAAAATCGAGATTGCACATAGAATTTGTTCAATTCTTGCATTTCACTTTTTTCCAGAAATTCAATAGATTCATTAATTTAATTCTCTTGTTCAAATCGAGATCAAGACAGCAATTCATCACGATCTTTCAATCATTTGAAATGTCTCTTGCGTTCTCGCTTCAGTAGACAACGACTTCGTCAAGATTCTCAACTTCGCTTGGTGTCACTTGCTGCAACAACATTCACATAGTTCAATCGAGACTGAACACTTCTGCAGTCATCAAGACTCTTGAATAAAATTCACTTCAGAATGAGTAAACATTTCATTTAGATCGATTTCAGACGAGATTTTCTCAGTAATAATCAACATATTTCTCGTAAACAAGTTTTGACACAGCTGAGTCTGTGTCATCAGAAGACGAAGACTCAACTTTTGTCTCTTTTACGTTTCAAGAATCATTAGCTTCAAGTGCAAGAGTATAAAGCGATGTCTCACTTTGTTCTCAGTCTATCAAAATCAAGTTTTAATTAGAATCTAAGACGAAATTGATTGATTTGATGTTCATGTAAAATGTGTGAGTCGTGAAATGAGTGTGAGCAATAGCTGAAGTCATCTGAAAACATCATATTGCTTTGTTTCTCAACGCTAGACGTGCTTTGATAGTCTTGATGTTCTTGATCTGATTGTCTAACGTATCATGCTTCATAAATAAGTATAAAGTGTCACAGACAAAGACTTGATAATCATTCTTGATTTTTTGAACGATGATGAAGACATCTGCAAAAGAAATTATATTTGAGTGTCAAGACAGCGAAAAAATGGTTCAAATCTCATGATAACACACATCTTTTCAATGCTCAAAATCAGCACAAGACTTCAAAAACATTTCAAAGTCAACATCTTTGAAAACATGAAGTGAGTCAGAGTTTGAAGAGCATCGTACAATCGCAGTTCTGTTTCTTTCTTCAAGATAATCGATCTGAACGAGACTTGAATAATCAACGATATAATAGATTTGCAGCTTCACTTCTTCGCTTTGAAACAGACTGCTTATTGATAATAATGACTCAACGTATTGCTTGTACAAGCTCTTGTGTGATATACGTCATTGATTCTGTCGTTCTGCATTCTCGTAGATTTCAACTGTGACATTTGACGTCGAAATAGAAGAATGCATAGCGCACTGATCTCACACTCAACATATCGAGAAATAAAGCGCTTCGCGCATCGCAGCTCGATCAGAGAATGTTTCACTTATGTTCTTTGATGACAAATTATAGTAGCAATTTACAACACGACTTGAAAGACTCTGAGAAAGCTTTAGATTCAGAGAATATCTGAAGATAAGAGATAAATCTTTGCTTTAAGCTTGTGCGAATACTTCGAACTCGCTATCATCGTCTCAAATCAGATTCATCTCAATATTTATTCTGAAGAGAACGTAACATCAAACGAAATTGTAAATCGCAAGATCGACTGATATGTAGCAGAGCATGTGTAGCAAAGAAACAATAGTTCTAGACATTATGCTTTGACGAAGATTGTTGTTGTTCAGAAAGAAAAAGAATAAAACGAGACATTGATGAATGACAAACATCTTACTAGTCTTGAATTAATCAAGTCAAAATCAACAGAAAATTGTATTGAGTTGAGACTCAGTTCTTATTATCATACAGTAGTCATGAATAAATGTCAATCAAAAACGTTGTTATGATCAAATTCAATATCGAACATGATATAATTAATAAAACTCGACGAAGCTCATGATTTGATACATTTCATCAGATGAAAAGACTATAGTCTCATCGTGCTATTTTGCATTTCACACTCAAGATGAAGAACGATTAATGTAAATAAATCTGTAAAAATTATAAATTCTACTGTATTAATTTTCTCAACATTATTCATGCTCTCTCACTCTTCTTCGTCTTTGATTACTGCGCAGAAGTCAATTTACTTCTCAACTTCTTCGTCTCAATCAATCAATTTCTTCACTCATTCATCTTCATCAGCGCTTTTCGTGAATTCTTCTTTCGTGTAAGAAAATATCTTTGTATCTCGACTGATGTAAGCATGTTCTTCGACAACTTAATTGCAAAGTCTTTCATCATATTCTTCAACTTCATCGACGCGAATGTGACAGCTACGCTGAGAGAAGAGCTATTGAAAGACGTAACGATGACAAGATCGCTGACACTCTTTGCGAGAATGAAAGAGTTAATGAGCGTGAGCTTGTTGACACAGAACTGAAGAATGACAGATTTCTGAGCAAGAAAATCATCGACATGTTGTTGTTGTTGTTGTTGTTATTTGAGAGTTTCTTTACTGAAAGTAGCAATGAGTCTTGAAGAGCTGTCATTGAATGAGTACATGCAAGTGAAGAGCTTGAAGATTTGAGAACATGTGATCATGATAAATTCAACTTTAATATCTATACGATTTGATTGAATTAAAGCTTCGTCAAGCTTTTCAAAGCAGTTGATTATCATCACTAGAACTCTTTCTTCGTGCGAAGTCACATCATCGATAGCGTTGAAAAGATTAAATAAGCTGATTTTCTTGTTTTTTTATCTTTCTTGTTGTTCTTCAAAGCATTCTTAAGAGTCTTGCTAAGTTCAACGTCAATTTTTGCGATCACGTTGTTGACTGATTTGACGAATTTTTCGTCTTCTTCTTGACGTTTAATCAGATCAACGTTGTTGATATCTTCAAGCAAAACTACACAGCGTCGAAGCAGTGAATTAAACATTATTCTCAAGTGTTCTTCTGTAAGAGTTTGATCTGCAAGCGAAATGCAGTAAATATCAAGATTGAAAATGTCAGCGATGACTCAGGCAAAACTGAATTTGTCAGTCTCAGAAAGCTTTTGAAAACGTCAGTAAGAGTAAAAGACATTTAGTGATCTTTGAGATAAAATTATACTTACTTCATGAAACAGATACTCACGACAATAAGATATATCGCGATTGACGTATCATCTGAAAGTGACTGAATGCAGATACTCGTTTATATTCTTCAGAACTTAAGTCTTCTCATCGTGATTCAAGATGATCATGTGCATAAATCTAGAAAATCTCGTTGCAACTTTTTGTCACATATTGTGTTCTTCTTTATTCTCTTTACTTATCGATCTGCATACAACAGTAAGAGCGATTTTCTTATTGTGATAATGATTACGACAGTTCTTCATGAGATTTTTGATAGACTGAAACGAGCGTTTGATACAGATAAGTTAAATGCTCTCTGCTTCATGAAAATCACTATCTTTCATCGTCTGTTTAATAAAGCAATGAAATCAAAAATATCAATCTTGATGAAAGAAGATATGATGATCAAAGTAGAACTGAAATATTTTGAAGAAATTTTAAAGTCTCAATTATTATAGTTGATGAGAGTGTTTGAATTCAGTTCATTCGCTGTCGTGTTCAGATCATGAAAGTCTCAGACATGTTTCTGTTCAGTCTTGATCATCAAACTACGTGAGTTAATGAATATCTTATGATCATCAAGTCACTTCATGATGTGATAATAGATGTCATCGTCAGAGTCAATGCTAATAAAGCATGTGAAGTACTTCTCAAAGACAACGTATGCATGTTGATCAAGAAATTTTAAAGAAGTGAAGAGTTCAAAGATCAGAAGATTGATGAACATAATGATAGTGATATCAAAGTCTAGCACATCGAGCAGAAACTTCGAGATGATCAAATAGTCCGAGATGAATGCTTCAAGAACGTTGACAGACAACTGTGTGATACTCATCATTGAATTGTCTTTCATCAAATCTGCAGACTTTATAGTCTCAAAAGCTTTGTTAAAAGTTATGCTTCAATTCGATGAGTTTAAAAAGAAGTGATCAAGTCAAAGATGTGAAGAATTCGTTGTTTTGATGTGAAGAATATATGAAATCTTAAAGATCTTTTAAGATGAGAAGAAGAAGAGTTTCATTACAAAAGACTAGATTGAAAGATCATTCATTCATTCGTTGTCTTCAAATCGAGCTAACAAGAAGCTAGATGTTTGATTTGAATGAAAAAAGAGAGACTGAATCACTAGTCTGAAACTCAAAAGAAACAGCAAAGAATAAAGACATTTAAATGACTGATCTCGATCATGCATGCAGAGAGATGAAGTCATATTCTGCATGAGAATAAGTTTAACAGCGAAAGAGATGAGTTCTACGATGTGCGACTGAGAATTCTTGTGATGATGATGAAGATCAGACAGACACATAGTAAGAAAATGATTGTCATTTGCATGATATCTATCTATGTTTCAGCATCATCTCGCTCTTGCAGAGACTCACAAGACAGAAATTCAAGTATTTGATAAGAGCACTTTTGCATCTGAGAAAAACTTAACAGTCAAGAACTGTGTTGATCATACTGCGTAATCAATTAACTCAAATTGAAAGACAAAGTTGAAGAATTCAAATGACAAGATTCTTAAATGTTGAATCATCAAAATTCTGTTGAATGATGTTGACTGAGTACAAAGATCTGACAAAGTGTACTGCTTCGATTGAAATCTTGTTTCTCAATCATTCTGTCGTCACGATGTGAGAAACACGCAAAAGTCGTTGATTGTTCATTGATACTTGACGAGTGAAGACACGAAGATGAAATCTGCATCTTTGTTACTTTTACTGTTGAATAAACGTCGCTACTGACTTACTATTGATCGATTTCATTGCACTGTGAATATTCAGCAGAGAATCAGACAAAATGTAAGATTGTTCAAACGAAGTTGAAAAAGAAAATTGAATGAAATGCTCTTTATCGTTGTATATAAGCTCAGTTTCAACAGACATGCTTTATCTCTGAGTTGCTCTTTTATTTTAAGCGCAGAGTGAAGATCAGAGATGCAGATACTCTGATGAGTCTTCTTTCTTCAAAACAGAAAAGCGTCTTCAAATTCAAGATGAAGATGATCAACTTCTTCAATTTATGTATGATCTATCACGTAATCTAGCTCAAATTTACTTTCAGAATTTCGCGAAAGCTTTGAAGTAGTCTTGTTGATGAGATTTTGAACTGAGAAACGATGACGAGCTTATGCTCGACTCATTCACGCTTTTCAAAGTCTTGAAGCTTGTGACTCTCGTCGATTGAAAAATGCAAGATCTGACTCGTTTTCAGCGACATATTTGACATACATACATTTTCTTGATCTCTTGATGATAAATTTCATTGCACAATCTATTATCTACACAAATGATCTGAGTCTCTTCGCATATTAAGAAGACAGAAAAGAAGAAAGTTTAAAGTCTATTAAGTTCTTGAGAAGACATTTTACTTTCTGCAGTCATTACAGCGCAAATGATTGCAATAATGATCTTTGCATCGATATTCTTTCGTCAATTCTGTTCATTGTTTGCAACGACAACATCATCTCTTGCTCTCTCTTCGTTTTTTCTTCTCAAAATCATGCTTCAAAATTTCTCGCTGATTTACTCGCTGTTGTTTGATCTCGCTTGAAGTTGTACAAATCTCGTTGAACAATAATTGACTGCTTTTCTCGTCACTGTAGTCTTGAGTTCGTGAAGTTTTTTAAGAAGATGTGCTATTTCTTAGAGCTTCGCTACTGCATCGCTTATGATTTTGTAAAGATGATGCTGTCAAGTATGAGAATGTTCATGTTTGATCACTTTATTGATATTGTCAGCATTCATCTTAATATTGAATCAAACGATGAACTCTGCATTTTCATTCTCTTCGTCTGCTCTTTCGTTTTAAACGTCACAAACGTCGTAAATCTTGCAAACTTTTGCAATCATCTCATAGCATTTGAAAGCTGATTCAGTCTCAGCTCGTCTGACATGCAATGCAGTCTCGCAGAAACGTAGTTCATCTCTTATTTCATTAAGCAGTCTTTTTTCAATATCAGAGCTTGCGTTCTCTTAAGTACAATGTAACACATTGCGTTCTTGTTTTGCTTCACAATCTAGCAATCTTTTCAGATTGACGATATCAAGAACTGCAATATTCATGATGATCAGACTATCATCGAAATCTTTGCAAATGTCAATCACAACTTTTAACAATCTTTCAACATCTGATTTGCGTTTCGATAAATGACACAATTCTAGATGACTCTCTTCATTCTGCGCTTTTTTTTCATCTTGCTTGTGCTCACTGTCACTTCTTTCATTGATGATCTCTGAAGATTTAGTGTTAAATGATGTGTCGAGAGCGACGTCAGAGTCGTTTTCATTGAGAGTCTGAAAAGATTTTTGACTTTGAGATTTTCTCACATCTCTAGCTTGAGTGACTGAAGCAGATTTCGTTGAATAAGATAATGAAATAGAATTTGTCATGAATGCAAAACGCTGAAGAAATCAATTTTCTCGTTGATTCAACAGATTCTTATGATTCTGTTGAAAGCTGCGTGATCGAAGAGATTGAGAAAGAACTTCTGCAAGACGTTTCGTGTATGTGATGAAATCAACATAATCATGATTCAAGTGCATCTACAGAAATTAACTTTCAAAGAGTAAAGATTATTCAGAATTGATTGTTTCTCAGTTGAAGATTACAATGAATTGATGAACATACACATGTGACGAGAAAGAGTTGCAGATGTAAGACTTTTCTCATGAATATTAAATCAATCATGAATCTGCTTTCAAAGACAGTCTATAAAAGTTCTAGAATCAAGAATGAAGTCGCTTCAGAAATAGAAATGAAGATGAAAAAGTTTCAATCAATCGTAGAGCTTTCAAAATTTGAGAATGAACATGCTATCTAGTTGCAAATAGAATGAATCTTTACTTATCATAGTCTTTCATCTTTTCTGTGCACGCAAGACTTGACGTTGAACGTTATTCTTCTTTCAAGTCATTTCACATGATGAGATAATATTATTTCTATCGAAAGACTATGTCTAATGTGTGCTTCATGAGAAACATACGTAATCATGAAGAAAGTAAGCTCTCATATTGAACTTCAAGATTGTGTTGATGACATAAGTGAAAGAGAATGCTGTCAAAGAGAGTACTGAAGATGATGATACTGAAAATGATAGTATTGAAAGTAGCAGTACTGAAAGTAGCAGTATCATAGATAAAAGACGTGCTCTACATAAGTCTCATTTATGACGTACAACTCTTGAACTTCTCTTCAGTTCTGAATGTCATCAGCTTCAGTTCTCGATGATCTCGTTCGCTTCTTGCTGTTTGTATTTCTTACAGTGATCATAACTCAGCTTCGCTGTATTTTTCATTTCTTCGACTTCTACTATCAACTTCTTCGATTGACTTTGTCATGCATCAAACTTCACTCATTTGATCTCTACATGATCAGTCATTTAAGATTACTTCACTTTCAGCATTAGCACAATTGATTCGAAGTTCTCGTTCTTGACAAGAAGATCTTTGATGAAGTATGTCATTCGACAACGTCAGCTCAGCGATGATGACATGTAGAAGCAACACATAAATGAACGTGAATTGTTGAAATGTAAGAACTTTTCAGAGATATAAGCTGTAGCATAAGATCAGAACGAACTGAGAAGAGTAAAGAATGACAAAAGATAGAGTAATCAAGAAGACATTTAGTCTCATTAGAAACATCATTGATCTCTTCTTTCATGCAAAGAATCATCTGTTCTTCTTCTTCGTCTTCTTTCTTTTTTCTCAGTTGAATTTCTGATAAGCTGAACGCGTAAAGCTCTCTGAAGTCGTTCAAATCGTCTGTCAATGATTTTCTTGATGTCGATGTGATGAAGAATCTTTCGTTGTCAATGTCAATATTGCGTCGTGATTCATCTGAGATCTTGTTCAACATATTTTCGTGAATTTTCTTAAGAGTCTAACTTCTCTTCACGATATTGCTACGTAGCGAGAACTGCTCGATGATGAGTAGTAGAAAAACCTGCGATTTTCTTCAGTACTATCTTTCGTCTTGAGCTTCTATTATCACTCAACTTATCTTAAAGAATAGAAAACTTCGAATTCATGAATACATCTGTCTCACTATCAAAGCTACTAGCGACGAAAGAATGATCAAGAAACTAGAAATGATGCTGATGACAAGAGAAGACTTTCATTTGCGATCACTCTGAAGTTAATATAAAGTTCATCAGTAAATGAAACTGAAGCACAAAGTCTTCGAAAAGTTGACGACAAAAACAGTTCAAAAATGCAATGTCTCATTGTACAATCTGCAGTTTAAATGAGCATGCATAAGTTCTGCAATAATATCACGATTGTATCTGATAAATGATAAAAATCTCAAGATGATGAACGCAAAGATGACAACAAAACTAACAGAGTCGAAGAATCGTTCAAAGAAAGTTTGACAAAAGATCTGCTGCATCATCAAATGCTGTGATCGACAATCAGCATTTGATCTGAGATGTTCACTCAAGACATATCTCTAAGATTATTACATATGTGATGAAGAAGCAAAGAAGAAGATCAATAGAGATTCAAAAATGTGTTTCTACACAACACAGTCAGAACTTATGACATATACAGTCATCGAAAATGTCTTTGCTTATCATCGTGAATGATTGTTGAGATGTTCAGAACACTTAAAACGACTAGAGCGATGTCAGAGATGCATTTCAATATCGTGATTCATGTCTGTAGTTGACAACACAGATCTTGAAACAAATTCAAGCGAACGTGTCATCAACGCAGAGAAAGAAGTGCTGTCAGAGTGACAAGAAGAACATAAGTCAGAACAGAAAAATGAACTATCAATGAGACTCTTTTCGTAATTAAAACAGAAGACATGCAGATGAGAATGCAGAGAACAGTTCAGTGAATTGATTCAAAAGACAAAACGAGACAAATAAAATAAAGAACATTTTATGCACAGATGCATGAACATGATATAACAGTCACTTCTCTTCTTATTCGTAATTTCATGTTAGAAAACTTCAGAACTCATTATGATCAAAGAGATGAACGATATCGATCTTCTCATTGACGCATTCTTTTCACAGTATGAACTCAAGTTCTCTGACTTTCATGATTTGCAATTCTCATTCATGATGAGTTCTGTCTCAATAAATCAATAGTAACTGACGAAATGAGAAGATATAGTGTACTAAATGAATAGATTGATTGAGAAAGTGAGTAGAATGTACGCTGAATCTTGAACATGCATGTATGAGATGCAGATTCTCTATCAAATTGATATCAAAGTCATCTTCTTTTGTAGTGTAGATCTTGTATGAATCATAAATTCTTGACGAAGATGAATTATGATTAACTTCATACAGTTTAGTGAAACAGTTAATCTCGACACTTCATCTTCGAAATTGAAAGACAGAGATTAAGATTGACTTCGCAAAGTTTAGCGAAACATTTAATTTCAACGCTTCATTTCGAGATTAAAAGATAAGAAGAATAGCGCAGTGCTTTTAGACTTCTAAACATGTTCGTCTTTTGATCATCTCTTGTCTTACAAACATTAAGTTTATACATGTCTTATCACGACATCGTTCACGTTCAGAAGACTCTGAAAGTTCTTTGCAATGTTTCTAAAGAAGCGTTTCTGTCTCATAGAACTGAGACACTGTTAGTTTTTCAAAAGCTTCGAACAGTTGTGAGAAATGATAACAACACTTGAACTTCTTCTCTTACAAATAATCACAGCTTGTGTTCATCTTCTTCAAAAGATCACAGTTTCTCTTCAGCTCTTATGATCATGAACAAGTCATTTCTGTCTGCTCTCGCTGCTCAAAATTCATCGACATCATCTTTGAATGATTCAAATTCATTCTTCATTCTTTCAAACATCATCAACACATTCTCGCTCGCTCTTCATTCTCAGAGCTCAACAACTTTCTCTATTCAACAATTTTTCTCTTCACTTTCTTTAAGCAATCACAAGCTCTTTTCAACTTCATCAGTGTTGATCTTGACTCAAGCGCTGAACAAAGATTCAACTCAGATTCAGAAGTTTTTATCGAGATCAGAACTCAAAGCTATTGAGAATGAGCTAGAATGAATAGTCAAGAATTCTCGTGTCGTTGATCTTCAGCTTGATGAAAGTCGATCAACGTCAAAGATTAGATTTCAAAAGAGTCTGAGTCAGTGATTCTTAACTATTGACTATACTCAGTGAAAACGTCACACTTATGAATCGTCAAAAGTCAGCGTGCTGATGAAGAATTTATCAATTTCACAAGAACGAGATTTAAGACACATCGTGAAGTATCTTGAAAGTAACAATCGTCAATTCAAAAAACAGAATATCACAAGAAGAGAAATTGAGCATGAAATCAAATTTCTTGTCTTCGAACTATTAATTGACACAAGAGTAATTTCAGCGATTTTGAGCTTCAAATACAGTCTTTTTCGAGCAATCAAGTTCGAAGATTTTTTCTTTTTGAAGATGATAATGAATGATTTGAAATGAATCAAGAAACTTGTGAAGCAGAAGACAAACTGATATGATGAATGTCAGACTCTGTATGATAATATGTGATCGTTGCTGACATTGACGCTGCTCATTTTTCTACAGTGTGATGCAAGAAGTTGTTGCAAATCAACAAATCATATGAGTCTTGCTTTTCTTTCTCTGAATCATGAAGAAAGCATCATCGATTAAATCAGAATATTAATCTCTTGCAATTTGATTGTTTCTTCGATGCTCAACTGTTGCAATATCAAGATACTTCGCAATCTAACAATTGAGTCTTATCAACAGCAAGAAATATGATCAATGATCTTGAAGAGATGAAACACAGGCATCAAGATGCAGAACACTTTTGAACATAAACACATGAAGATGTGTTTTCTAGATCTAGTCAGTGAAAGAACGTAACTGCACTTATGCTCTTAGTGAGCAGTCATCAACAAAGCGAACTCGAGATCTACTCATCAGAAATGAAGTCAAATTCATTCACAGATCAGACTTTCTTCACAACTGAGATCGAAGTACAAGAATTGATGAATCTCGACATGAGTAAGTGAGCACTGACTACGATCGAAATAATTCAGAGCTGTGTTGACAGATTTAGATTCATATACATCTACAAGACTTCTCATCATAGCAGCGAGATCATCATTAAAGAAGACTCGATCTTATGAACGTGAGCGAACTTAACGATCTTCAGCATTACATCTTTCGTCGCTACGACATTTAATACATACAAATTCTTCGAATTCTTCTAGTAACAACTTCAGCTCTGATGAATATGATGACTTGCGCGTAACGACTGATGATAGTATAGCAACGTCAAGCACTGCTCATCAGCACTCAAGTTATTTTATTTCAGTCTCTTTGCAAAGAAATTCTATCAATACAGCTTATGAATTTTCGTTGAGTTAAAATTTGCAGTATGCTTATCAATTGAGCGTTTCATCAAACTCACAGAAAGAAGAGAGAAATTCACAATTCAACAATTTATCTGCAGTCTAATATATTAATCTGAGTTCTGACTCTGAATCAGTGACAGACATTGACAATTACATCTCTTGATTTCTCGAGTCTGACGATGCGTTTGATGCTCAAGCTCATGCTTTCATTCAGATCTCTGATCTGAGTTCTGATGCTGAATTCAAGACAAGCACTGATAACTACGTTTCTTGATTTCTCGAGTCTGATGATATGTTCAAGATCAAAGCTTGTTATGTGAATCTTGATGCTGAATTCAAGACAAACACTAATAACTACGTTTCTTGATTCATCAAGTCTGAAGATATGTTTGAAGTTGAAGCTTTGAGTGTGAACTCTGATGCTGAGCTCATGACAGACAATGACAACTACGTTTCTTGAGTTTCAGATATCAAAAATGAATTAACTTATCATATGCGATGATTCTTATATCACGTTGATAATACTTGAAAGTTTAATAAAAATATTAATTTGAATTTACAACATGTTCTATTCTTCTGACTCATCGAGCAAGTTCATCACTTTAAATGTCATAGCAGCAAAGTTTCTTTCTTTTTATCTACTGTCGCTGATTTAACACTTTGATGTATTTCTCAAGCTTTCTCTTTCTTTCAATTCACAGTAATGATCTGTTCAGTTTCAGTTATTACATTGATTAACAAGCTCTTCTTCTTGATCGAAACAGCAATATAGATTGTCTTCATGTACTTGCTAATAGCATCAAGAAGAAGTACAAAGACAGTATGCTCAGTAGTCGTTCGTGAAATCTATCATCTGATAAGTCTCTGTTGCATTAACGCTCGTTGCTGTCTTAAATATTAACTCATCTTGTTCTTCAAGAAGTTGATAATCTTGATGCATTTCTCTTCTGATCGAAAGATCTTGAATGAATCTGTGATATTGAGATTCAGATTCAGATCATCGCATTCATCTCTCGCTGTGTCTATCAAATCGAAATCAATATCAATGTCAATGTAAACATGAATGACTTCTGAATGAGAAGACATGATGAGCTTTTGAAATCTCAGTGAAATGTGATAGAACAAGTTAACTAGATTTCAGTCTTATCAATCATGCTCATGAATAAGTGTTTGAAGATCACATCTTTTGCAGTCTCGATGAAGTGTCGCTTGCTTCACTGATTAGAGTATCGCAATGAGAGATATGATGATGTGAAATCAATGACGAGCATGTGACTAACGCAGTAGTCGACATCAATCGAACATCTTAAATTTTGTGATGAGATAAGTTGATTACACAATAGACGACGAATGATAAATATTGAATAGCTCGACATTAACGTCTAATAGTGATTGAGATGAAACAAAAGTGCAATACAAGAGAAGATATTTCTGCATAGTCAACTCAGTCACGACTGAAGTATAGTCAATGTCTTTTCAAGCGTTATACTTTTCGCACATCTCACAGAAGATTGATCGACACTACAGTCAACTTATTCAACGCGTCAACATCAAAGACTTTGAGTCAGAGTCAATGTCAGATGTTGACGCTTGAAACGAAGCAAGATCTCATTCAGATATCTTTTGACGTGCAAGCTGCGTCTAAAGTCGCTGATGAAAAATGCAAGCGTAATGTCATCATCTCTCATAAATTTCAAAAGCAACGCAAAGACAAGAAGCAGAAGATCTCAAACAACATTTCAAATATAGAAGCACAAGTACGAGAAATGATCAAAGAGCGAGACTTTCTGCAGAATGTACTACTGCAAAACGATATTCTCATATCAAGTCATGTCTCACTTGCTGAATCGCAATTTCAAGACACTGAAACGTCTACTCAAAATCAAGACAGAAGCACTCGAAGACACATTGATGTGTATGTATCATTGCAAGAACTATCTCAATATACTGTTGTTGCTCGTTCTCTTTTAAGCGCATGATCATCATGTCATTCAAGCATATACAGATGTTACAATAAAGAATGCAATTGCAAGTGCTATTTCATTCTAACACGAACTCATTCGAAGCAACAGCACTGCAATAAATAAAGTGCAATTCACAACAGCATTCTGTTTGAACTATGATGTATATACAGCATGTACACACAGCACATCAATCAACAAGCGCTTGAGCAAGCAATCATTTTCTCATCATTTTCTTATCTTTTTCGAAGAAATACTCTATGTTCAGCATATTCATCGACGTATTGAGCGTGCACAAAGTCTCAGTATCTTCTTAAAACATGCAGATCGTTGTGAGCAAACACTGCATGAGATATAAGCGATTACTGTTTAATGTTCAGAGCAGCACTTGAACTTCAAAAGACTGAAGACATTCAAATTAGAAATATGTTTCGTATTAATCATCAATCTTTCAAGAGAGAAAGAAGAATGATAGAGATGTTTTCTTTGAAAGTCATCAAAAGCTGAGTGAGTAGAGCGAAGAGCAAGTATTGTGTTCAATGTATCAACAATTTTCTTTTCAACACTTGAAACTTCAATGTAATCATGAGAAACAACTCATTGCATTCTTTGTGCACAGTAATATTATACAAGAAGTTTTGTCATCATCTCAGCTAAATCATTTATTTAGCGCGTTCATCTTATCATCGAGTCAATCAAGATGATTCATGAATGACTTAATGAAGATCAATCTCATTGAAAGCAAAGATGCGTTCAAGTTCTCATTTGAAAGTGAGATCAATGAAGTCATCAACGTCTCTTAATGTTTCAATAATATTAGCGTCGATCGCACTTTGATCGATGTTATGTGAATACATTGACTGAGTGAAATAATGTTTGAAGAAGAAGACAGATGACGTTGCAAGTCTTTATATTAAGAATCAGTCATTGCATCAGCAATCAAATTCAAATGATCGATAGCATTCATTGACTTTGACAAGAGTTGTCTGCGACGCTCTCTTTTTGTCATAATCAAGAATGTTAACTGTCAGAATATCTAGATTATGATTATCTAGCATAGAATAAGACGAATCTGAAAGTCGATCATATTTCAAACACTGCAAGTTGTAATTCTGTCTTATTTTGCTTTCACTCTGCTCTTACTTTTAATCTTCAAAATCTGCTGTCAATAAAAACAAAGTTCTTAGAGACATCAACACGAAAAGAAATAGACTCTTCAAGAATCTTTGAATCTCGTTAATGATGAAGTTTACAAGTAAATTCAAGCTTTTTCATTTCAGTCAAGAGAAGCACATTCTTAATGATGACAGCAACAACAGCAAGAATGATTCTTCATTTCAAAGCTTCAATTCTAGCGACTCTGTTTCATATTTCAATTCTTTATCAGAAACTTTTGACAAGAAACTTAACATGATGATGAAGAAAGTGAGAAAGTTTAAGAAGAAAAGACAGACAAAATTGAAAAAGAGCAAAACGAACGACGATGATCTTGATTTCAGTGAGAACTCTAGCTCTTCTGAAGACAAGAAGAAGAGAAGAATCAAGATAAGAAAAGTCAAGAAGTCAAGCGTGAGACAGAAAGTCAAATTCAAAAGAGTAAAAGATGAGAATTTCGAATCTGATGATGACAATGTTCATGACAAGACTGAACTCAGAAGAAAGACGTGTGTCAAGAAGAAGAGAGTCAAAGAAGCGAAATAAACTGAGAAGAAAAAGAAGAATAAGAAAGATATCAAGATGAAGTTCATACAAGTTGATTACTTGTGAAGCACGAATGAGCACAGATACATTTTGAAGAAATCGAGCGAGCACATTGAAGCAAATAAATATGCACAGTACATCTTCAACGTTCGTCGCAAATTTAACTGAGAAAACAAACATATGAATATCTGTCTAGACATCATAAGCAAGTCACTCAAGATCGCTTTGAAACATATCATGAGAAAAGTGAAAGACATCTCTTTAGAAGAAGATTCACTCTTCGTTGATTCAAACACGATCTTTCTTTTTCTTGAAGATCTACGTGTCTATATGAGAAATCTTAGAGCGCAGAGCAATGTCGAAAAGAAAAAGAAAAAGATCAAAAAGATTGCTCTTAAAACTAGACATTTCAAAGTGCTTATCAAGTATCTTGACAAAGACTATGATGAGATCAAGAAATTTCTTTATCTCTTGCTTGAAAGCAAGAAGATCACTTTTGATCTTCTTTGAACATTGTTCAAAAGCGACGAGATTGTTTATACTTCAACATATAATACGTTGAGTGAATCTAGAACTTTCAAGATCGAATACATCTATTTGATAAACACAGACATGCATTCGAACTATTTTGACATCTTGATCACTGACTTGAAATAGAAACACTCGTTACTCAAGAATGATTATTACATAATTGAAGAGCGCTATCTGAAATTTGACGATAAAATCTTCGAAATGAGCAATGTGCAAGTAACAGTTGAGACGTTCAAGAAATCGCGTCTCATTTTCAGCTTACGTTGTTTCTCTCTCAAACATCATTCAGATCACAAGAAGCTTGAAAAAGAGATGATTGAGTGCAAAAAGAAATTCATCGTCTTGAAGAGTAGACAATATTGTGTTCAGAAAGACATAGCTTTCTACAAGATATTCAACTATTCTTCTCGAGAATCAGAATCTTCTGACTAGATCATTTTAGAAGCATCAAGAGATCATTAAAGTCAACATTGACAACAGAGTGATGATTGATTCAATGATTTTCAGACGCTGCAATTCTAACTACTTTATTTTCACGCTCAAACATGAGAATAAGAACATTTTTAGTGATTCAAAATCTGAGAACAACGATGAATTCAAAGACAGTTCAGACGAGAAGAGCGAAAATCACACAAGTCAGTTCGATGATGAAAAAAAGAAGTCGAAACTCAAAAAAAAATTGATCAAGAACGAGAAGATTGATATTTATCATTTGATTGACGTGTTGATTAATGAAGAAGATAATGTGATTCAGAAAGAGAACATCAAGAACATTTCAAGTCAAAACGACTTCAATAAGCGCGAGTTCACTGATGAGAAATATCTCATTGCGAGTTCTATTGCACTCGATTTCAGCTTCGATGAGAAACTCTGACTCGAGTTCGCAATTTTCAACATTCAAGATGTCACTTGAAACGAGAGCGTCTTCGACTCGCTCGTTATACTCAATGAACATAAGCACGTCATCAAATCTCTCGTAGAGTTGCATGAACGAAACGCGAAGAAAAACATCAACGATATCATACAAGACTAGTATCATTCTAAGATTCAATGCACGCTCTTATGCTTACATTCTCAGACAAGAAACAAGATCTCATGACAGTTCTACATGAATCATCAAGAATTGAAATAATTCTCACAGCTGAAGACATTACGAAGATGCTTAAGAAATCACTCTACATTAGTTTTGTCGTGTTGAAGTTTTCAATAAACTGACTTATCTTTCAGATAATATTCATTAAAGAGCTGAGAACAAGAATGAATCATCTTGAGAAGAATCTCTCTCAGATACTTGATATTGCTCATACATGACGTGCAGTGTTATTGATTGATGAGATCAACGTCTTCTTGAAACAACGAGAGCTTCGTGATGTCAATTGCAACGCGCTCGTGAGCATCTTTCTGCGAATGTTGAAGTACTTTTAGAATATACTCTTTCTGATCACAAATTATGTCGCAACTTTTGACGAGACTTTTCAATCGCGTATTCACATTGAACTCAGATACAACAAACTCGACATTAAAACTAAAAAGAGTATTTGAAAGAGATTCATTGATCAAGTCAGAAAATTATCAGAGATAAAAGTTGTGAACATCACAGAGAATGATTTCACGCAGCTATCTAACTTTGAAGTCAATGAACAAGAGATACAGAAGCTTTTTTTTGTTTTTTCAAACTCATCTTTTCATCTTTTCTCTGTCTTTTTTCTATCTTTCATTGATCGTCTATTGCACACGACAAGCTAACAAGACACTGATGATAGATCAAGAATGCAATTCACACAGCTCAATTCATAGCTCTTAATGAGAAGAAAATGCTGAGCATGATGCATCTTCTTCAAGTTCTTTTCATTGACAACGTCTTTGCTAAGAACTTGAAAGAATCAGAATATGAGAAGACTCTCAAACTCTACACGTGACTGAGAGAGCGATTTTATGACTTAATCATAATGAAAGTAAATAGATTGTGTGAGTATTTCTAGATTAAATTAATAAAAACAAATAATTTTGTGATTCATCTATTACACGACATTGATATTTAGAAGTTTGATCGCTTTCAACGTTTTTATCTCAATATTTATCTTTCATACGAAGTGAAACTATCAGTAATATCTTAAGCTGTAGTTCATAAGTTAATCTTTGCATCAATGAAATTCTCATCGATCACACTTGATCTTTCTAAAGTCAAAAGCGCTCAAGTTCTCATTTCTCATCGTTTTTTCTCTTAATTCATGATTTTCTCGACAAAAGAACATTTTGTCACTGTTGCAACAGATTTTGATGTCTATTCTGCAAGAATCTACACGAAAACTCGATGCATTTCATCGACTTTCATAATCTCGTCACGTCAGATTGCTCGTGCGAAGCGATCATGTACGAATAAGCACTACAACTCACTCATCATAGATTTCTTACTTCAGTTCTTCATATTTCTCGTCAGCGTGTCTTTAATTCTCGTCGATAGCTCGTCATCAATGTCACATACTCTTCGATTTCGCGCTGAGTTTTCTGCTACACTCATCAACTGAATCGCGTCTCAAAGAAAATTCTCTCAGAACTTCTCATTGATCGTCTCTGAAGTCGTTCATCTCAACACTTTTCGACAGCAGAGCTTGAAACGAGAGCGTAAGCACTCAGACAGAGATGATCGCTGAAAAAAAGACTTGACTTGAGCAAGACAATACTTGACGCAGTCTTCTGTTGAAGAGAGCGCGATGCGAAGACTGTGAAACATTCTGAGCATATGAAGCGACGACGAGAACTGAGACATTGATAACAACGTCTGTCTCATCACTGAAAGAGACAAATGATTTGAGCATTGCGCACTTAGTGAAGATTGTGCTTGTTGATGATCATCGTATCTCATCTTCAAATCTCTGAATCTCATCTCGATCTCATCAAATTCAGAAAGATGTGCATTGTCTTTTTGAATCAAATAGTCATTCGATTTCATCTATTAATATCTCGTAAACATGCGAAGCTGCGCTTCGATAGAATTCAAGATACGAAAGAAAGATATGAATCATTGAAGAACTTGAAAAAGAAATATTTATGAGAATGAAAGAGAAGAGAAGATTGATAGTCTCGTCGATAGAAGAGCGAAGAGCTTTGCAGAAAGATGTCATACATCATTATAATGCTTCATTTATCTGATCTGTAGTGACAGAAACTTAAGCGAGCTACTTTAACTCTTTCTTGACTCGTCTGTAGTTAATTATGTTCAACAGATGTCAATCATGTTCTCATTATCTTTTCAGATCGCAATGATGAAAACAACGAAGACAAAAAAGTATGAATCTTTTGTAATGTTAAAAAGCTTAGTCAATATAACAAGAAAATTCATAAGATCTTTCAAAATGATCTGAATGAAAATGCAGAAAAGAATGAATCATGAGATAACAAATAATCAAATCTCTCACATCGAAATTGTTGTGATAATGATAAAATCAACGTTATTAAATTCTAATTCTCTAAGAAATCTTGTGATGAAGTATCTTTTCGCTCATGAGCTGTTCATGTATGTACTCAATCACATCTGTCTAAAACACTGCTAGACATTTAAAAGTACGCGCATAGCTGTTCTTGTTAAAGCTTAAATCTCATCAATTTAATTGTTCAGTTACTGTGTGATTTGTTTTCTTTAGATCTGAATAGCACATCTTATAGTAGCACATGTTTGCATAAATAATTCATGCTCTGACATGACTTGTCATGATCAACATTAAACTTCAGAATCTAGCAATACTTAACGCGTTGTTTCTTCAATACTTCTTATTCTTTCTATTCACTTCAACAAGCACATTCTTTCTATTGTTCACGATCTCATCTCTTTTAATCTTGACATCTTCTTCTCTTTTGATATGTCTGAATATTTGCGTTTAGTTGAGATCAAAAGAAACATCTTTTTGATTATTTCAATCTTTTCAAAGCTGAATCTTGATTTCGATCTGAACATAGATTATCAAGAAGCTTCATGCAGATGACATCTTTGAATATCTGATCAATCTTAAGTTCAACAGAAATCAGCTGTAGAACATTTCAATCATCTTTAAGAGATCTCGACTGATGCTTGACAGCATGTTGCATTTTCAACAAATTCTTCAAGATAATGATCAATTGTTTGATCTGATCATGAAATAGCACACGAGTCGATATTCGTCTTTTGATTGCTAACTTCTTCAGTAAGTATACTCATTTCATTCATTTGCGATTCACTGAAATCTTGACTGATCTTTTATTCAACTGTAATGAAATAGAAAATTGATACTTAGCAACAAAATCAAAGATGCACTTAAAAAGATGATCGTTGACTTGAAACAGTATCTCATCTTGTTCATTCACATATAAATTCATTGAAAGATGAGATAGATTTTGCTGCTGCACAGTGACGACTTTCACGAATGATCTATCAAGAAATTGATGAAAGCGATTGAATTCATCACGCTTTGATGATCATTGCTGAAAGCGTATCTCAGTCGAAAGATTTGAAAGCTCAACTACATCTCAATTTCGAATATCTGTCTCGATTGCTTTATAAAAAGATGTCATGAAGTTATTCAATCAATAGTAGTCTGATTGATCTGTGATAGAATAAAAGATGAAGATTCTCTGAAAGAAGTGAATCTTCTCAATATCAAAAAAAGAATTATCAAATGATCTTAAAGCTTTATTGAAGTATAGCTGCGAAAGTACTGTACTGACAATAGTTAGAAGATGAATATCGTCAAGATAGAAGAGCTGTCGATAGACTTACTTGAATATTGTTGCACTAGAACTCTCAGTCATGAATTTGATAAACAACATGACAGTCTCTTTTTTAAGACACTCATTAGATCAATTGTAGTTATTTCGTTGAGACATGAGCTAGACATGAAAATGAATGTCAGAATCAAATGAAATATCAAAGCGTTCTTTTGATTCGATGATCAATAGATTTACTTAATAAGTAATTAGTTCTTTGCATTGAAGCTGTTTAAAGACGTTTCTCAAAGATATATTAACGTTGAAGAAGAATCAAGAGCTTTTCTTCGAGATGAATGTGATACGTTAGAAGATGAAAAATGTTTCAAGCATAAGACTACGTCGTCGTAATGCGAATGCACATTAAGTTTCAGAACAATTATGAAGATCGTCTGAGAATAATGAATTGTGTAGAGTAAAAGACTCGTTGAGCAATCATTATAACTTTATCTACTCTACGATCAAGCTTGTTCAATGACTTCAGTTGCACTTGTGTTCACAGTCGTGTCAAGTACATCTTGCTTAGATCATGATATTCTGATCGATTATGCATGACACTGCGCATGATGATCGAAGCTCAAATTATTCTTCTTCAATCTCACTGCATCATGAGACATTTTCGAAATTTAAACATCATCAGCTTGTTCAACACTTTGTTCAAGCTGCTACAAATTTTTTATTCAAAAAACCTCGTATCTGAATATTACATTTCTACATTGAGTGCAGAGTTCGAAAATATTTACACATTTACATATCAGATAATCGAATAATGATAAGCTCAAACGACGTCAGCGATTTCACATGTATCACGCTTTACATCTCATTTCGTCTCATCTTAGATTATTAATGCAGAACTTGCATTTCAACATGCTATAATCGTTTTTGTGTTTCGCATTGCAGATTCAAGACTTGTTGACAACGATGTGACAAGTCAATCAACTCGTTATGCTTCGAAAAACTCTTTCAAGCAGAAAAACTCATCGCTGAATTCGTTAAGAGCTGCATCACTGACTTGTTCTGCATCTTCATAACTTTTTGCAAGCACTTTAGTCTCAAAATAGTCATCTAAATTTTCATTCATGCTTGATGAAGAACTTTCATCAATCTTTGCAACGCTTTGCAAAAACTGTATTATTGAAACAGATCTTTCTTTGATGTCGTTAAGTTTGCAAAGAAAATAAGCGAGATGTATCAAATTTGTCGATCGCGATTGTGACGTGCTAGCGTTTGCAGATGAATTGAGACATCAGAGCGTTAGCATAACAGCTATGCTCAAAGTCAATTCTTCAGACGTCAGCGCGATTTGAAAGAATTGCAACAGCTGAGATCTCAAACGTTTTTCTTCTTCTAACTTTGTTCAGTTTTGTAACATTGTAGTGACTGAGTTGTCAACGAAGCGAAAGTAACATTGAAGAAGAAGCAAATGCTCGCAGTGTTCTGATTTTCGAAAGTGTGAAAATCTTTTACAACTGAGTTCATTGATGCTGTTAACTAAATGCTTGAATTATAGAGAGTATGAATCACTAACACGTCTATGCGAACTGCTCTTTGATCTGCGACGTTCATATTATTAAATATCATAATAAAAGCTGATGACAATTTCTGTTCTCAATCAGTTCTTATTCATCTAATAATCTTACTTTACTTATCATATCATTTCGAACACAATTGATTGACAGTTTCGTTCGCAAATCATTATCTCATGATTTTATCATCTGCGATTGTATGATGATTTTATTGTCAAATAGTTGAGACTTTAGAAAAGTCTGAGCAAGTCTGATTTCATCAAATGACTGCAACGCTTCTAAAGAATCATCTGAGACTTCAAATGCTTCAAGATAGAGACATATGTTTTGTAATGATAAAAATCTTCGACATGACTTCATAGATTGAGACATGCTCATCTCAATGAAGACTCAGAGAAGCTTCAAGAGCAACGCTCTCATCTGATATATGAGTTTGTCTGATGTTTTATCGTCGAAGATAGACAGAGTCGAGAGCGCAGATCAATACTCTCTGTTGATAAAAATGACTGAAAACAGAAGCTGTACTCGTTGTTGAAGAAAGATTTGATGATGCTTTTCATTCATTCAGCTTAAAATGAGAAAGATGACAATTTATACAAATCTGATTTGTCTTGTATTTAATGTCTGAAATGTGTCAGTTTCTTGATTGAAATCAGATGTGATATCAAATCTTTAAATTCAATCGAAACTGCTTCATCGATGACAAAAACTGCATGTTTTTCTGAGCGATTAATTCGTTGCATAGTATCATATCTTGAAAATCAAGAAGACGCGTGAGTGATTTCAACAGCTCGTTCACGATATCTTATTGCATGTAGTAGAAGATGAAATGATGAAGAATGTCATCAACTTTAACACTCATTCTCTTCTTCATTAGTTCACTTGAGTCAGTGAAGCACAAGATCTTGAACACGTCATCGAAATTCACAAAAGTTCAAATAATCTCATCATTATGCTCTTGATCATCAGAAGCGTCGTGCTCATAAACAAATATAAAGTTGCTTGCAACGAATGACTCATCACGTCTGAAGCTTCATGAGCAAAAAGATAGTTTTTCAGATAGACAAGCTTCAACAAGCATGAGTGTGTCAAGCATTGTTGATGTAAAAGATTTAGTGAAGATTGATGATACAACTGTTCTTACAATTTCGTTCAAGCTATCATCTAGAAAAGAAAGAGCAAACTCTGCTTGAGAAATTCTAATGTTCTGTGAAAAATTAAGTGATGTTAGAATATCAAGAGACGAAGAGTTTCAAGAATGCATGATATTTTCGATTTCTGCGAATAATAGCTTGATTTTCTCTGCTGCATAAGACAGTGAGATACATGATATGATGATAGATGATGAACACATTATTGAAAGACAACTGATTCTTTGATTGAAACAAAACAATGCAACGATGCATATGTAGAGAACTGTCAACAGAAGATTTGTGACTCAAATAATTCAAGAATGAAATAAGAAAGTCTTCTCTTGAAAAGTTAAATATGATGAAGAGAGACTGCATCACACACATGAAGAAATTTGAACGCTTTAAAAAGACGAACAGAAAGAACAAATCAGTATGATTGTTAACTGCAAAGACACAAGTCAATATATTTAAAATAGAATTTAAGATCATTATTTTTAAATCGACTTTTAGAAAGTATGTATAAGATGAGTCAACATCAAAAAAATGTGAGCAAGTAGAAGATAGTTCAGATTGAGAATCTACTTGATCATTGAATCAGTAGATTTTGAGCGAGACTGAGACTGAGAACGACAAATTCGCGTCTAATACAGCATGTTCTCAGCAAAGAATGACAAGATGTATCAATCATGATTCATTGACTGAAATTTGCAAGCGAGCTTAAATGATCGATAGACTACTTTGATTCTTCAAGAAATCAAAACGTGATGATGTGAGCTTAAGCGAGAATCTGTACTTTTTCTGCTTGCAGCGTTTACACGCAATTGTCAACGAAATGAATATGTATGACATATGATGAGAAACAACGTTAGTAGTGAATTCATGTGTATTCAAGAGTATCACTGATGTAATTTCTAAAAATCATGAAAAGCGAAAAAGCAGCTTCGTTACTTGATCAAAATCGTTTCTGTCTAGAACTGAAAGAAATGACAAATTTAGTCTTCATGATTTTGAAGAATTTGTCACGATGAATAGCAACGCAAGAGAGAGCAAGCGTCGCAAGACGTTGATGACAATTTCACTTGCAAGTGTACAGACTTTGAATTTCACAGACGACGAATCTGACGAGCAGATTGTGCATATTTCAGTCGTTCAAAAGCAACTTTCATGTTCAGCGTGTTCTAAAACTTTCGTAAAAACGAATCATCTTCGAAGACATGCTCAACTTATCAAAGATGAATCTCATCAAGCTCTCTGACTAGTTCTGAACAGAAAAATGTGTTTGAAATGTTGACATTCGTTCATGACTTTAGTCAATCTCAAAAATCATAAGAATAAATCTCTTTGTAAATCGCGAACGTTTAAAAATGTCTTCATATTGCAAGAAGAATTCATCGAGTCTAAGCTGAAGAAAGTTATTTGAAAGAACAATCATCTGAACATTCAAGATCGAGAATCTGAGAAAGCTCAGCAGTCTTTTGCATCAAACAGTAATGATATTCAAGAAGAGATGAAAGACAAGACTTTGTGTGCAACTGCACATTCTTGAGAGAAATAAGATCAATCTCTGCTTGCAAATACAATTTCTTGAGCAACGAGAGATTGAAGTGATACAACATATCTACATCTCTTAAAGAAACAAGATGACTTCACAACTATGAGCATAAATTCTTTGATAATAAATCATTGAGATAATACAACATATCAATTCACAACTGCGAACATGATTTCTTGAACAATAAGAAACTGAGTTAGTAAAACATATTTGCATTTTTCAAAGAAGTGACATGAATTCACGACTGCGAATACAGTTTCTTGATCAACAAAAGACTGAAATAATGCAATGTATCAATTCATAATTGCGACTACGATTTCTTGATCAAGAAAAGATTGAAACTTTGAAGCAGATGTGTATCTTTTAGAGAAACAAGACTTGAATAATGCAAACATCACTTTCTCACTTTAAATATGATTTCTTGAGCAACACAAGACAGCTACAGACATTCGCAAAGTGATTGATCAGAAATAAATGATTTCAGCACTTTTTCTTCATGATATATGCAGCTACTTCTTCTTTGTGAATGTTGAATCTCAACAAAGTCAAGTAATTGAAGAAATTGTGAAATGCTGTCATTTCTGCAAAGACTTGTTGTAAATATAGACTTTGCTCAAGAAAATCAAATCACTTTTCTTTCTTTGTTATATCATCACTCACTCTCTTTGAACATCGTATGTTAGATTTATGAATTTCTCATCTTTCTCACTCAACTCGAGTACTGTCAGATCTTCACGTCAGATAATCACGTCATCAGATGCAAGCTTTTTATTCACTTTTCTTCAGTTTGATTTTGACACAGATGACAACTGTAGATGAGATGCTTTCAATAATGTGTATCAATCATTGCTGACGTTGAGTTGCGTGAGAGCAATAGTGACAAAGATTATGTTCTTCAAGATGATCTTAGATATGAGATGTGACTTCTTGAAATGAAAGATGTTGAGATCGACAGCTCATGACTTTTGTGATACAAATGTCGATGTGATAAATTTCTGAAGCTTAGATATGTGATTCTTTTCAAGTCAGACTCAAATGTGCATTATACAGATAGAGATCATATCTTGATAAAGTTGAATATTATTTCATGTGCTAGTGAAGTGACTTGATATACAAATTGATTATCAAATGATTTGATAAATTGAAGCTCTTCATGTATGTCTTTTGCTATTCTCTGAGCTTGATCTTGAGAAATGACTTCTGACACAATCATATAATCAGAATTTTCATTCATTGCGATGTGATATTATAAGCTCAAAGCATCATTAAACAGAAAAGTATTGTTGACGAGATCTAAATGAGTGTCATTCAATCACATGCTATCAGATTCGATATCTTCGATCATGTGATCAATGAAATCATCAAAGAAATTCGTCATCTGCAAAAATTTCTTTGTCAGTTTCATTTGTTCAATCAACTTCGCTGCTTTACGAACTGTACTGATCTCGCTGAAATCAAGTATGCACTATGAGTAGAGTAAAAAATTAAAAGACAGATGATGAGATAAGATAATAAGACAGCAAGACAACATGACAGCACAGAAGCAGCTTGAAATCATAATATCAGTCTGATGACTATTGAGCATGATTGACATTGATGCTCGATTCATTTGAAAGATTTCTCTGACTGCAGCTTCTAATCAGTTGAAATTTTCTTAGTTTAACTTCGAGATACACTTCAACTTAATGAACAAGTTTGTTGATCAACGAGTCAAAAAGTCAGTGTAAGAAAGAATTAAACACTTTTCAAAATCTCTTGATTTCTTTCTGAATCATTGATCAAGTAGATTTCAGATTCAATCTGTTAGATCAATGATCAAGTAAATTTCAGATTCAATCTGCTGAATTAATGATCAAGTTTATATTTGAAATGACGATAGATTGAATCAAGTCGAGTTAGATGCTTAGCATACGCTTAGTCAGCTGAGTAAGTTCTACAACATCATTTACTACATTTAAGACTTTTGAAAATGAATTTGCTTTGATCTTCTACGCATATTTAAAGCAATGCTACAAGATGAAACTCTTGATACAAGATGTTAAAGTGAGCTTTAAATGCTCATGATCAAGAAAGCAATTGAGAGTTTCGTTGTCTTTAAAATTGAGTCACTTCAAGTCGATTGTAAAGACTCTGTTTAAAGACTTGAAGTGAAAACAGCAGAGTTGTAAAGTCATAAATTTCTACATATCATCAAGCTTCTGCTAACTGCAGAGCAATTTGCAGATAGAAACGCAACATAAATGAACTAAAGCTTGCATTCTTGAACTCTCTCACATCTTCTTGATGCTCTGTGTAAGTTCACATTCTCAATGCTGTCTTAGTGATTTCTGCAAGTCATATCACAAAATGTTGAAGACTGCGTGACTTGCATGAACGTGCATGCATGTTTGTCTATAAAGTATTTCAGAAGAGCTCGTTGTCTTCTTTTTCTAATGAATTTGTCTTGTTTCATCGTTCAGCGCTTGAGATGCATGTAGTCAATTCAGCATCGTCTTCAACGTCTGAGCTCAGAGTCGCGATCAGAGTTCAAGTATATTCAAGTCATCAATGAGATCAAGTATTCATGAGCTTCGTTAGAAGTCAATGTGAATATAGAATGCTCTGATCTTTCTCAAGAACTTACAATTCACATAACTTCATAGATCTCAGAATTGATTTGATCTGATGTCAAGAAGCTTAGTATGAATTTAAGAAATGAGTCATGAAAGCTTGATTGCACATCAGCGAATTAAATCGAGTCAAGCAATTTCAACTGATATCAAGTAAGATCAAAGTTGAAAATCAACATTATTGAGAAAAGTAGTAACGATGAATATTACAATGTTGCTATTCATAGTTTATATCTTTCATGACTATTCTTTCATGAGCTCAAGCTAAATCTCGACTATAATTCAACGACATCAACAGAGAAAGACATATCAATTCATGATATCTGAGACGCAACAAGAAGAGCTCATGCTTATTTTCTTTTCAACGCTGTAAATGCAATTCATACTGAGTGCGATTGAGAACTTGAAAAATGTTATCATGATATTGCTTGATCAAATGATCTAGCAATATCACTTGAAAGAGTCATTCTAAATCACGATATCTTGATAAACTCTTCGCTCATTGAGCTAGAAATTTCATTAACATTCTTTAGAGATCTGATTCTCAAGTTTGCAAACAGTTTACATGATGTCTTGTGTTTCTTGATTTGAACTTGCTAAAAAGTTATGACTTTCGTCTTGCTCTCAAGCTTCTGACAAAAGATGAAGACAATTTGCTTCATTCTTTCTGAAAGAATCATAGAGTTTTATTCAAGATTGCATCAGAGATCGAAACATTAATGAAGATGTTAGAAGACTTGAAGTTTCACAACATTTCACTACTTCGATGTCTGCTGAAATTTTCTGATGATAGAATGAAACGTTGACAACATGCGCTCAACTCAGAACATTTAATCAGCGACAACGTCAATCTGTTTGATCTTCTTATCAACATCGTTGATACAAACTCGTTTGAAAGTTTTGATTCAAAGCAAATGCACGATGCGCTTTTGAAATTCGAAATTTTCGTTGAAGACTCAAATATCAGCACGCTGAATACAGTGAAATGAAGTATGTAATTAATGAACTTTCTTTTCATTGACTTTTCAAAGAAATATTTGATACAATATCTGAAAGAGCGAATCTAATTAATGCTAATGTTGCTAGAATTTTTCGTCGCAGATTCTATACAGATTAAACTCAGAGCAGATGAATCTAGTTTGCATACATCTGTAAATCATCTTTCTGCAAATACAGAAGAATAATACTGATAAAAGACAGTGAGCAAATTTATCATCAACGTTCATTCATTTAAAAGTCAGAGAACAATGTACTATTACTTCTCACTTGAAGCTCAATAGTTCACGATCAGTCTCTTTGAATACTTAGTGAATGAGCAAGCTCAGTCAACGATTTGAAGCTATATCAACAATTGATTGAGAATCTTTGAAATTCTCAAAGAATCGAGCAGCTCGCATTGATTCTAACTGTCTTAATGTGTCATCAAAGATGACTATCTGATCAATCTAGATTTTCTCTTGAATGATCAACTTTTTAGTAACAGATGAATGATCTTCAAAAGAATGAATTTTTCGTTTCTATGAGTACTTGATATCTTTGAGAATGAGTATGAGAATATGATTCAACTTCTCATTATTTCAGTTGATAAAAAAGCACTCTTACTGAAATGATTTGATGAATTTTCGAATCAATATTGAGCAAGAAGAGTCAAAGATCAACTTGCTCATAGCAAAGTCTATGAAGAAGAGAAAGTGTTAATTTTGATAAAGACATTGACAACGAGTGACATAAATGATGATCAAGAATGATTCTTGATAGCATTTGATCACGATCTTGAAGAAAATGAAAGATGTGACATGATTGAAAAAGTCGAAGAAGATGATGATACTGAATTAACTATGATGTAAGATGATGAAGCTGAGAGTTTAGTGTCATGATGAAAATTATTGAGAATGATCTTTTGATGAGAAGAATCTCTTTGCTCTGAGTTTTCTGCCTTGTATAATAGAAGAAGAAATCTCGAGAATTTGTGAATTGAGACTAGAATGATTCACTGCATTCGAGTTTCTCTTTTTGTAACTGATATAGTCGAAATTACATTTATTGATGCAAATGCTGCAGATGCTCATGAGAATTGAAAGATGACAGAATGATGATCTTCGTACTTCAAGAGTAATAACTTCACAGCTTTGAAGATTTTCACTTTTCATGATCGAATGATCTGTTCAAAGATTCTGAGCTGAGTACGTGCACATTGTGCTGCTCTTTAACATGACAGATTTAGTTTTCAAGTCACTCTTCAATGATCTTTCACTCAGATCAATGTTGAGCAAGAAAGCTGCAATGAAAATTGATTTCAACGTCGTAACTCAAACATCTACAAGCAGTAAATTGAACGTTTCAAGTGTAACATTCAACTCTTCTCTCTTGATCATTTCTTCTAATCAGTAAGTGTTCAAGATCAATGTCAACAACATGATCAATTCAAGAATGAAAGTTTACTTCTTTTAGTACAAAAAAAAGTCAGAATTGCAAGCTGTCTGCACATCAGATCTTATCACTTGCATGAAAACATCTGCTTTACGCTCAGACAATTACAAGATTTGAGAGTCATTTTCAGTATTCATTGTGAGAAAGTGAGAAGAATCATTTGACTTATCATCTTCGATTACATATGAAGAGATCTGTAAGAAATGAGAATATGATTCAAGATGTCTTCTCATTTTCACAGCTAGCGCAGAATTCAGTAAGAGTCGTTCAAAGTGATGCTTAAAATAAGAAAAAGATACGAGATGATCTGAATTTGAAAGCAGCAAAGAAAGATGAAGAAGATACTACAGAATATAAAAATGAAGCAGCAGAAGAGAAAAATGACAGTGAAATAAAGAACATTGAAGATAAAGAAGCAGATAAAGCATTATGATGACTTGAAATAAAATGAGAGTTTCTCGCTAAAATTCTCATGAAGACAGACTCTGAAACTCATTGAGATGTGATTTATTAAATAGCAATGAGAAAAAACAATCACTCTCACTTCAGATTGAATGATCTTTCGATTGAACGATTTTCGCTATGATTTTGAGTCTCTGCATATCAGAAGATTATTACATGTCTAGAATATTGATTTCATGCAAGCATCACTATGAAACAATGATAGTCTAGATCGTATAGCTCTACAAGACAAGCGCGTAGTTACATAATTGTCTCTAACATAAATCATAGCTGTCACTGAATTCTGAAGCTAAAGATGTTAAGAAAACGAAAGAGAATATCAGATGATTCTTTAGAGAATGTCAATGAAATAAGATAGATGTTGTTATTCTGTCTCACTAGTGATGAATTCTATTTTTGCTCGCTTATATAATCAGTCAGCTGCTCACTGACATCTCTCTCTCTCATGCAACTCATCACTTTTGTCATTTTCTCGCTCATCAATCATCATGCAAAATCAACAAGTGTTATCATAACACATCAGAAATTATTATGACAACATCAATCTTGACATATTCTTTTTCTTTTGAGAAGTTAAAGAGTCTTCAACGATCAACTCATTCTCAACATGAATTGACTTTATCTGAACAATCTTCAGAGTTTGAGATCGACTTGAATTCATATTTCAACAGTGCAATCAACATGTTGAGTGAATCAGCAGTGTACTTATACGACAATCATCATTACATGAATAGTTGCTTTGATGACATTGAAACACGCATTGACAAGCTTGATACACACGTTGACAAGCTTGACACACACGTTGAAAAGTGATTTGACTATGTTAATAAGCGATTTGTCAAAATTGAGAATGATATCAAAGCAGTCAAGAATGATATCAAAGCAGTTAAGAACAATGTCAAAGCAGTCAAGAATGATGTCAATCAACAATTTGACAAGACAAGAGCAATAAACTTCAATTGATTCACTAAAGTGTTGAATGTCAAGATTGAAAAGATTGCAACATCTGTTCAAGATGAAAATGATCAAAAGAGATATCAAGTGAATGTTGACTTTTCTGAGACAATCGAAGAATTTTGACTTCTTAAGTCAAACAGTAAGTCTAGCAAGTTGTTAACATGTTTGTGAAAACTAACATCAATCATAGTTGATAAACTTGCAAGTCTAGCGAAACATTACTTCATCAAGAACTGAAAAAATTGAGAGTGTCTGAATCAAAAGAACTTTAAGACAACTCAATACAATCGTCTTGAAGACGTGATTGCAACGCATTCTCAGCGATGTTTTTGAATTCTAGCGACGAAATGAAATCTTGAATATGAACAACTGAAATGAATAAATGATGAGTTAGAAAAGATACACTCTGTAACACAGAAGCGAAAAGCGAATGATGAGATGAAGACAAGAAGAATCAAACTCAGAAGAGAAAGTGAATTCAAGATGAAAATATCAATCATCTCTAGTAAGAGTGAAGAGATGATAATTAAGAGTAAAACAACAAAAATGAGATCAGAAGTGAGAGTTTATCATCAAACAACGCTGAAGAAGATTTTGCAACAGTATTACTCATTGAAATAATCTAGAATGTTCTTGAAGTCAACGAAGCTTGAATATGAAACTTCATCATCGACGCGAGCGACAAGACTTTGTGTTCACGCAGCGATGAAAATGAATTCTTCAATATTGAATGAAGAGCGTAAAATATCTTGTATTTCTAAGATGATGAATGTGAAGTCTAAAGACTCGAAGAATTAGACTTGATCAAGTTGATCATACATAAGACTTGCAGCACAATATTTAAGTAATGAACTTGACATATCAAATCTGATCAGATTCGTTGACAAAATACTTGTCTTTTCAGATGTCTTGTTAGTGATTGACATGTTTCTCTTTCAGCAGATTCAACGACATTATCACAAGATAAACGTCACGTCGCAAGATCAAGACAGTCTGAAATACAATGCTTTTATCTCATCTTGTTAATGTAATGAGAATAAGATTCATCTGATTGATTGCAAGACTCTGTATTGTCTTGATCTGATCATTATGTGAAGAAAACTCAAGCAGATTCATCAACGTCAAAGACAAGAAGTTGAAATCAGAACTATGCAATGTGATAATGATATTTACTGTCAACATTCTCTTCATCTGCTTCAATTCTTCTTCACTCTTAGACATTTTTCTCGCTATAGCACTCTGTTCTAATTCTGACACATCGCTTCAATTTGATACAATACATCGTGATTATGCTTGAAACTTAAGCAGTGAGATGAATGTCTTTAGTGTCTCGTTATTTATAATTCAAGCTCTTCTGAGCAACGTCTTTCAGAAGAAATCTTCTGAGACAGCTTGAGACAGTGCTCATGATGTCTCATCATCTGATATTTGAGCTATTCAAGATAACGTCTCTCAGAAAAACTCTTCTGTGACAGTGCAAGATGATGTTTCATGCAGCTTGAATGAGTCAATATTGAATCATAAAAGATAAACAACGTCAGATCTTCTGAAATAATGAGCTTGAAAGTTCTCTTTTAAAGATATGATTGACAGCGATTTTGAAAACTTCTCTTAGACGTTTATTACAAGAAGTGATTACAATCAACTTTCTTTTCATTCTTTATTGCATTATTTTAATTCAATATGCAGCAGACTCAAGCTTTAAAATAGTTAATAAATCTTGAAATATGTTCTTGTCTTCACTTGCTTTTCTGTTTTTCATTGATGATCAATCAATTTTGCAAATCAATTTCTTCATTTTTTTTTCATGCTGCAGCTGAGTCTTTGATCACGAATAGACTGCGTGCTTGCTTGACGCAGAGACATGATCGTACATGCACTCATGATGTGCTTATGAACAAATGCACGATCATAAGTCTTTGTTCATTCAAGTTGATTTATCTCATTTATGTTCATACTGTGCTCAATCTTTTGTCTCAAACTTCTTCAACAATCTCTGTGCGCTTTTTAATTCATTGCTGAGCAATCATGTATTTTTTCAGCGTATTCTATATTTTGTTTCTGACTCAATCACTTTCTTTTCAAGAATCTTCGTAATTTTTCACTTCTGCTTCTTTATCTCTGCTGAGTTATCAGAACTCTGATGTTGCTCAGTTTCAAATGATCTGATGAGAATAGTGCTGACAAAATCGTCGATGACTGATCTTTTTTCATTGCAAGAATTTGCGTGAATAAATCATCTTTCATGATTCGCGAATGAAGTGATGCTAGAGAAGCATAGACGATTAAGAGACTCGACGATTGTATTAGAATTCGAGAAATAATGTGTCTTTAGCTCTTTTGTTGAACAAGATGTGTTGAGTTAAGTGTCTGCAGTATCAATCTCAGACATAATGCTTTCTATCTCAGCAGAAGTGCTTTTGTCATCAGTCTTGATATTCTCATTCTGCATCATGAATGAGTTATTTGTGAAATGTCAGACATCGTTTCACTTTTGAATTAAAGATTCACGTTCATCTACTCTGACTATCATCAATCTCAGTTGATCGATTTGAGCTTGCAGTATTTTCATGATCTTAAAGCGCTCGATTGTAGTAAAGTTTGAGTTCAGAAGAAATTTTGAATACAGCTTGTAAAGTCATCTTTTTTGCTTTCTTATGCTTCTTCAATGAAGAAAGATCATGATCATCGATGTTGATTCTGTTCTCATCAATATGATTGTGAGAATTTTCGATAAACTCGATGAATGAAAAGCAGAAGTCTTTCTCATTATTGATGTTGCTGTCATTGTTGTCTCGATTGTTCTCAACTCTTATCGAGTTTTCTGCAGTAATTAGATGAATTTCTTATGATGCTGAATTTCAACAATATCTTCATTCTCAACTCTGATATCTTCAATCATTTGAGTTTGAAACAAAGATTCAATTTTTCAATTTGTCGTGAATGACTTGTTTCATCAGTCACGCTCTAAGATCATCGTGCATTTTTCGTCAGTATTACTCAAAGTTGATGACTTTAAACTGAAGCATGAGCTGCTTGCTAATAATGATTGATAAAAGTTGATGCAAGACATGTCAATGACAGTCATTGCAGAAGATAATTGCAAGAGAATTTTATAAACAAGAAGACAGTGAAAACGACTGTTTGTTCTACAGAAGAGCGCAAGATGAACTATATGTCATGACTCATCAGTCGCTCTTGACACAGAGATACATTCAATCTCATTGAGAGTCACATCATCTCTGCGCTGTTTCTCTAAAGCTTCGTAAGCTCTCTCTTAACTACACGCAACTCTCAAGAATTGCTCAATCTTCACTGATTTCTTTTTTCTCTTCTCTGTTCTCTTGTCGTTCAATTCACGTGCTGTATTTCTTGAAATGATGTGCATTCGAAGATTTCTACTGTAGCAGTCAGCTGAATCTTCGTCAATCTTCATGAATCAAACTTCACAGAACATCTTGTAGAACATCTCGCAAGACACTTGATAAAGCACAAATCATGTGAATTCTTTTCTCTAAAGCTAATCATCAATGATTTATCAATAGTTCATGACTCAGCATTGACACAACTGAGACAATCTCTTCATGAGTTGAGAAATTTTCGATGCAGATAACAAGAATGAAGAATGTTCAACAAAATGACACAGAACGACACAGAAAAATGTCATCTCTTCAACAGTCAAGTCTTGATTCAGACAATGCTGTGCAAAGCATATGCATATTCTCTTAATCAAGTCATTGTCACGTTAGCATCAACTGATGTCTGAAACTCAGTCAAGCTGAACTAGACGAGACTGCTCAATTGTTGCAAGTCAGACTTTGACAGAAGATGTCATCAGATCGCTGATAACAGCATCACGTCATTCATTCGTCAACGACACAGTAGAAAACACGCTCAGAATTATGTGAAACATTTGTTCAATTGATCTTGATACACAGATGATAACTCTGAGCAGACTTCATCTTGCTTGCGCTCTTGTCATGATGATGATGATTGCTCAACATTTCATAATCAATAGTTGTCACGTTAATGAAGTGAGAAACAGAAGATCAGCTATGAGCAGAAAACAGAAGAACGCTGAGAGAGAAAGACAGAAAGATCGAGAATCACTCTAGAAGATGCAGATGAGAAACATGAAAAACAATAATTCAAGAAGTCAAGAAAAAAAGTGCGCGTCTTCAAATGAGAAAGATCATGAGCAGAAACGCAAGAAACAAGTCTCAGATCAGATGAGCAATGTGAAAACTGAGTCAATAGAATCAATCATCGCAAAGATGAGACTTCTCTCAGATGTGAATTGAGATTCAAGCAAAAAGTCATGAGATGAAAACGAGAAGTCAACAAAAAGCTCAGACGAAAGAGACAAAGAAGATGAAGAGAAATGTTGAAAGTTGAGAGAAAACGAGCGATTATTTATGAACTGAGAAAGCGACGATGAGCTGTGTCAACATGCTTTTCTCAATTTGAGAGAGCATCAAACTTGAATGTGCAAACATCAGCAGATAAATTACAATAAAACTTAAATCAGAGACTAAAATCAGAGATTGAGTTGAAGATCAGATCTGAGTTAACTTTGAAACTTTATGACTTTGTCAAAACATCATTTAAATTACATTATATCTTCAACTTAATATGTCATGAGTTATGTCATGTTCAACTTGACAATGCTTGACAAACTCTTTATAGTTAATTGATTTTCTCAAGTTATCAAGAACGTTTTAATAATTAACTTTATCATAATATATATTCATTCTGTGTTTGCTTAGAATATCACATTGTCATATTACTCTTATAAATCTCATTTACTCATTTAATAAACTTAATCATCACACATCATTTAAGTTCATTAAATTTTACATACTTCAATTTTTTAAACATATTGCATAATTTCACTTTCTTCTTAATTAATTTTTACATTACTTGTGACTTAATAAACATCAAATAACACTATCATGAAAATAATGTTGATTGAATACATATGAAACATCATGATTAGTATTAAACAAGCTTTCACTACTTAACATATTAAAAGATGAAGAAATATTACTTCTGAATTTCATTCATCTTTTGAATCTGTCAAAAAAGCAGTTGTAAAAAAAATATTAAATGTTTTGAAATAAACAAATAAAATAAAGTCATGAAATAAACAGTTTAATTTAAAAGACATCAAGTATCTTCTTAAAGATACTGTTTTATTTATTGATTGAAATTTATGATTCAAACATGATATTATGAAAACGCATTTCATTGATTACAAATGATGTGTATCTGCAAGACTAGCTTGCAAGATTAGATCAAAAGAAATTAACAAGTGAATAAAAATAATGACTTGACAGAAGATGAAAACTTTATCAGTTCTTACATTCATTTTTTAGCAATTAGTTTTATCATCAATAAAATGTTATCTTATTATCTTTTACTATGCAGTTTCACGCAAAGAAATCTCATTGTTTCACAGTTTTAATTGCTTCATTTGCATGAAGCTGTTCAGTAAAAGATGTCAAACATGCAGTGATTCACTAAAAGTTACATGATCAAAAAAAGTGATAACTTCTTTCATACTGAGAATTCATCATCTCATCAAAACAGAGCTGAGAATCATGCATTTAAACATGCAGATGAGAAATTCAAGTCATAAGAATTTAATCAATAAACAAATCATATTTCTCATTGATTGACAAGCGAAGTACATCAACAGTTAAAGAATTTGAAGATGCAGAACATGTTGCTTATCTTGTAACTTTGCATATTGAAACTTAAGCAAAAAACTTGATCAACATCTGATCATTGATGTCAACATAGTAATGATCATTATTGAAGTAATGCACGTAAGTGTGTTAGTTAATCTTGCAAACTCAGAGAATAAAGCATCACAAACTATGACTTCTTGATGTTTTGACTGCAAAACTGTAAAGACTTCATGATTGCAACATCATTTGATTTCATCACGAAAAAAGAGAAGCTGCAATGATTTGCATCATACTTGTCAAAGAAGTCTTGCAATCAATGATGAGATCATGTGATAAGCATGCACAATCATGATGAGAAATTTAACTGAAAGTACTACATTGAATATTTGCATGCTAAACTTAGCAATTCTGAAACTCACATCTTTTAAAAAAACATTGACTTAAGACTGTGAAGCAGCAAATCAATCAGAGCATCGCGAATTTTGAGCAATATTTCATCAGACTGTACACAGATCTGAACTATCATATATTCAATGAAACTTGCATAATGTACTTGCAAATAAAGACATTGACTTGCATTTGCAAGACATTGATGCACTGTCAAAGTTAAATTTGCAGCAAGATGAAAATGTATTATTTCAGAAGAAATCTTGATTCTTGCATGAGAAGATGAAGTTTGTCGCTGCAACAAAGACTTTGAAGTTCTCTGCTTCAAGCACGCAGTTTAAAAGCAATGCAACATTCAAGTTCAGTGAATTCAAGTAAAATGCTATTTCATTCAATCTTATGTGCTGATCATGTAAGAAGATGAGACACAAGATTGATAATTCAATGTGTTTCAATTATGCATTCAGATAAGAAATTCGCAATCATGATGAAGAAATAAGAAAAGAGAAAGTCTGATATTCATCATCAAATCATTAAATATAACTATGAAAAGATGATTGTCACATGCATTGATGATATTAATATTAACAAATGCTTTTGAAGAAATGTGTAAAGCTCACTGTCTTATTGATTCTGAGATTGAGCGAAACTTTATATTGCAGTCATGAATAAAAGAGCATAAGTTATTGAAGAATCATGCAACTCTGAAACAGATTCAAATGATTGATGATCATTGAATTCTTTGCTATAATATACATCAGATCAATATTGAGTTAATCAATCATAAGAAAGTTTGCAAAAGCTGAAACACTGAGTTTCATGCTGCGAACATGCAAGAGTATGATATAATTTTTGATTATTCATGATTGAATAAGATTAAATCAAATATTTGCTGATGTAAACATTACTGATCATATTAAGAAAACAGCACTCAGCGTGCAAAGTAAACATGAATTAGTCTGTGCAAGACATTGAAATTTGTTAAGCTAATAATGCTTGCAGTTAAGAAAAGAAAAGAGATTTATATAATTCTGTTTTATCAGCTGCTATTTACAAATGACTTATTGCAAAATGCAGATCATCAGACTGTAAAATGCAATGCACTTCAAGCAAAAGAATCAGAAATATTCTTTGCTATTTAAGATTTCAAGAAAGTGTTTTCTGAAATTCTTTCTGATAGTTTGAACATGCATGATCAGATGAAACATTTCATTGATTTGATAAAAAACAAAATGTCTTGCATTGAGTCTATTTATAAAATGACATGAGATGAATTCACTGTGATATGAAACTATTTAAACAGTGTGCTAGAGAAGAAATGAATTCATTCATCAAGTAATTTTGCAAAAGCATCTGTGTTGTTTATAAAGAAATTGAATGAAAGTTTTCATTTATGCATGAATTATTGTGATCTCAATGAAATAATAGTAAAGAATAATTACTCATTGTTTGTACTGTTTAAGATGCTGAATCACTTTGCTCATGCAAGACACTTTATCAAAATTGATATTTATAACATTTATCATCGCATTTGAATTTGTAAAAATGATGAATGAAAAATGACTTTTCATACATGTTATGATCAGTTTGAATATCAGATGATGCTCTTTAAACTGATAAATGCTTCTGCAATCTTTCAATCTTATGTAAATCATGCACTTAAGCCATTTATGAATATTTGCTGCGTAATATATCTAAATTATGTTTTAATATACTTTGAGATGAAAAAGCAGCATTGAAAGCATGTGTGTAAGATTCTTTGCATGCTACTGAAATATTAACTGTATATTAAGTTGTTGAAATGCATTTTCAATCATAGCAAAGTTATCTTTCTGAAATTCATGATAAAGCGAAGAAATATTCAAATGAAACAGTTTCATATTGATGCAATCACTAACTGATCTGAGCTCAAGTCTGCAAAGAATATTCTTGTATTTTTAAAATTTGCAAGATTTTATCAACAATTTATAAAAGAATTCTTTCAAATCATCACGTTCTTAACAGATTTAATTAAGAATGCAAAGAAGAAAGTAATGTATTTGTTTTTCATAATGATATTGAAAGCAAGAAAAGCTTTTGAAAGATTGAAAACAGTCTTTGTCAATGTTCTCATTTTAAAACATTATGATTAAGATGCAAATCTTTGCATGAAGATTGATGCATTTAATCATGAAGTTGAAGATGTGCTTAATCAAAAGAGCAAGACTGATTAATGACATTTCGTTATATATTATAATTACAAGTTCAAAGAAGCTGAAGTATGATGAAACATGCATGATAAAAAGTTGTATATTATAGTTCTTAATTTTAAGAACTGATGATACTATCTTCAGAGTAGCAAGTGATTCATATATGTGATAATAGATTACAATAATCTTCGTTACTTTATGATGATGAAGAAGCTCAACGCATGACAGATGCGTTGAACTGAGAAATTAATTATGTTTGACTTTCATATAAAATATTGCAAAGACAAATTAAACTCTGCAAATGCATCATTAAAAAGATTCAACATTATGAAATTGAATGATAGCAAGAAGAATAATGATTATTTTCTATCTACTTTGCAAAATAAACTTCGTAATCAGAAATGTCAATTTAAGCTGCTAGAAAATAAAGAAGTTTCAACAGTAATTAAACGCGCAGTATTGATGACATAATTGAATGATATAATCATTGCAGATACTTAAATCACATGTTTAAATAAGAAAATACTTACTAAATCTTGCAGAATTCTAAACACTGCATCATCTCAACTTTTGATTCATCAGATTATGAAGTTGAAGAGATTTTATTTGAAGATGAGTGAATCAATAACTGCGTGATTGCTGAAGTTACAACAAAGAAACATCTTTGTTGCAAACAAGAAGTGACATTAACAATTTGCATTTAGAAAGAATGAACTTTCAAAATGAAGTATGAGAAATGATGAACTGCTACATCATGATCTTGCAGTTTATGTATTCAATGACTCTGTTACAAGAAATGAGATTCTGCGTATAAATCATGATGATTTTGAAGCAGATCATTTCACATACACTCATATTAAAACTGCAATAAGAAGAAAATATTATTGATTGAAAATGCTCAAAGAAATGACAAAATATGTTTGTATCTGTTCAAACTGTCAGCAAGTGCAAATGCATCATTATAAACTTTATGAAAAGCTGATGTTTATATCTTCAGAGAATATAAATTCATTTCACATGATGATTATGAATTTTATAATAGACATGTTTTCTGCAAAGAATTTATACATCGAAAAAATAAGTAATATCATATTAGTAATGATAAATAAGTTGATCAAGCATGCAATTTATACTTCAATGATCAAAGATTTAAACATTAAGAGACTTGTAAATCTGCTATGACGAAAATTTGTATCTCAGCATGAAATAATGCGAAGAATTATATCAAATCAAGACTCACTGTTTATCAATCATTTTTGAATCATTCTTTGCTGACATTTAGAAGCGAAGCAAAAGCTAAGCATTGCATTTCATTCACAAATCAATGATCAAACAGAAAGACAGAATCAGATGCTTGAACATTATCTGCTATTGTATTTCAATTATAAAATGAATGACTGATCAGAGTTTCTGTTAATGACAGCATTTGCATATAACAATAATGTACATGTTAATATTAAAAAAACTTCACATGAATTTCTAAAGAAATACACTGCGAGCTTTGCAAAGACATCTGAGAACAAAGCTTTGAATAAGAAGACACTTTTGACTATGAAGTGAGCAGAATAACTATGAAGTATCAGAAAACATTTAATGAAACTATAAAAGTAAGTAGCAAAGCAGCAAGCAAAGTATTATAACACTCATCATAAAACTGCAAGCTTTCAAATGAAAGACAAAGTGCTTTTGCAAAGTATAAACATTTATATGCTTTGTTCAAAGAAGAAGATTGATCACAGACAATTAAAATCATTCAGAATATTGAAAAATATCAACATGCAAGCATATAAGCTTGAACTATTTGAGAAATATGATGCAATTCATTTAATCTTTCATGTTTCTTTATTGAAATTCTGACACTTGCGTGATGAGAATTCGAAGTTGCAGATTATTCTTGTAGAAAAGAAAGAAAAATGAAAGATGAAGAAGATAAGTGATCAACGAATCAAGAAAGAAAAGATTGAGTATTTAGTTCAATGAATTAATTCATCTTTCTATGAAAACTTCTGAAAATCAATGAAAAATCTTAGCAATGCAAAGAAAATCATTGAGAATTATGAGACAGAAAGACAAGTACATCAGTCAACTGCAAAGAAATTAAAGAGAAAAAAGAAAGATAAATTACGTAAGAATCACGTTTGAGAATGTATTAAAAGTGCAAAAACGTAAGTTTAAAGTTTAATATTAATTATAAATAAAATAAAATCATACATCAACATATGTTTTCAGAAAAGAAAATGAATGACATTGTGAACAAAAGAAGAAAGATAGTGATCAATGATTGCAAATAAGAACATTGAAGTGAAAAAAGAAATTATTTATTCATCAATGAATCTCATCATGCATTGCTTACTTCAATTGATACTTATGAGATGAAGATGAAGTGATGTAATGACAATGAAAAGTAATGAGAACAAAAAAAGTAAGAATTTCTACTCAACTGTTAAATACAATTTCACATGATTAAAAGAAAAGCTACTCACTCTTTCATTGTCAAAGATGAAGAATGAGACAAGTTTTGATGCAAGCGTTGAGATGATGAATCATCATTCATGCAACATGATGCATCAACAGCTGAAGATGATGCAAAGCTGAGTTCATGATGCAATTATGCTTTTCTTTGAAGCAGTATTTATATTTGCAAGCACGCTCAATGAAAACATGACATGTATGAATCATCACTGCGCTCAGACAATGAACGCAGCGACAGCATCAGATCATCAGATCATTATGATTTATCATGCATCAGCAATTATCAAAATATGCAGAAATAAATATGCATATTAAAAGTCGTGAATTCAATCTTCAATATAGAAGATACAAAGAAAGTAGAAGAAGCAAATGTGACAGATGTGATAGCAATGATGATGCAAAAGAAGTAATGAAAAACATACACTTTAATGAAAAGAGTAAACTTCATGAGCAGATTAATATGATCTCAGTGAGCGCAAAGCTGCTATTTATCATGTTGATGATAATGATGTTGATACTGTTATATCATTCACATTAGCTTAAGATCTGCATTCACATCACAACAACACTGCAATGAAAGAGATTCATATCTTGAATTACAAGTTATGTAAGATATACATAGCAAATTTCATGTTTCATCAAATTCAGAAGAGCAATATTCATAAAAGAGTATGCTAAAATGAAATAAGAAGAAAAAGAAAAGAAGAAAAGAAAACAAAGATGAAGAAATTGATATTAACAATCTTGCACTAGCTTTGTTTATGCTCATTAACATGATTAATTCACAACACTTTTACATGAATGTTAAAGTGCTGAAAAAGTCATGATTACACTATCAGTTACAAGAAGACAATACGATGCTATGAAGACTTAAAAGTTAAGTCTTTGAAAAAAGATGCAGTTGTGAAAATGCATCTCATCGACTATGAATGATGCATGTTTACAAGACTAGTTTGCAAGATTAAATCAAAAGAAATTAATGAGTGAATAAAAATAACAACTTGATAGAAGATGAAAACTCTGTCAGCTTTTGCATTCATTTCTTAGCAATTAGTTTTATCATCAATAAAGTGTTATCTTTCTATATTTTTCTACGTAATTTCACGCAAAGAAATCTCGTCATTTCACAAATATATAGCATCAATTCAAGCAAATCTTAAGTATCAATGATAACAATTCATAGAACAGAGTTGATTTTGAAATATATAATGAAGAAATAAATGAAAATATGATTGAAAAGTCTGTAAACTTTCATGATGATGATTCAAATATATATGATTTATCTTATGTTGTAAATTGAATAATTATACTTAATGATAAAAAGATTTTACATAACTCAGATACAAAAGTATTTAATCATGCAAGCGAGTTTAACTTTAAACTTTGATGTAACAATTAATCTTGTTTAATCTTCAACTGATGTATTAATTAAAACTACATGCATTTTTCACTTTGTAATTAAACTGTTATTTATTGCTTCAATCAATTAATTAAGATGTCAAAAATGTTGAAGAAATGCAATAATTGAAGAAATTTGAAGAATATATTGTTTCATTTGCAGAATAGCAACAAGAGAGATTTCATCATTGAATTAATTAATTCATGAATTTACAAAGATTTCAGCAATTATATTATGAATGATGAAACTTTTTTGAAATTCAAAGTATTAAGAAAAGACAGAGAAATACAAGTGTTAAAAAATAAAATCTTAATTATCATTTTGAATTGCTTCTTCTGTGTATTAACTAATTAATTACTTTCATTTAAATCAATGATATTACTTGTGTAAAGCATTTAAAGAATAAACATAAGAAGCAGTTGCAAAAAGATGAATTATACATACTTGATCTTTTTATTCATTGATGATGTTGTCACAAACAATGTAAAAACTTTACTTGCATTTATTATCATTGAAATATAAATCATTCTTATGAAGTAATAAAATTGAAAATGATACAATATTGAATAATTGCAATTATGAGAAATGATGAAAAAATTTGATTTGATTTGATTTGATTTGATTTGATTTGAATTCATACACTCTTGTGACATTGATTTAAGTTCAACTCATGAGAGAAACTATGTTATGTGTATTGAATGAACAAAACTTTCTGAGAAAGAAAATTGCTCATCAACTACATGATAACTTCACATCATTGAAACAATAAAATTGACACTATATTATCAGTAATAAATCTATAGCTTTTATTCAGCGCGTAATGCTTAAGTAAATTCTTGATGAGAATGTCTGTGCTGTTTAATTATGATACATCGTCTTTGCTCTGCTTTTCATTGATGATATTCTATACAACGATGCTTCGATCTTCGATCTTCGATCATAAAGTTGATTTCGTTGCACTCATGATGCTTGTGATTGTAGTGTCAAAAACTGCGTTCTCTTGCTCAATGATTATCATTCATTGAGCAGAGAAATATGTGATGAAAGAGAGACATGCATGATGAGAAGATAGAGTGTGATTGTATTAAATAATTCTTTTCTTCTCTTGATTTGACTTATGTCATGTAGACGTTAAATAAATTGTTAGTATAAACATGCGATCGCAATCATTCAATGTTTGACTCTGATCAATAAAAGAGAATGCATTCTGATCACTTTCTAACGCTCTCAATTTTTCACGTAGATAGATGTATGATCTGATGTCAAGTAAAGAAGATGAGTTCAAGTTCTTTCAGTATATCAGCATGATCAACAAGTCATTACTTCTTTGAGCACATGTAGTCTCAATTCTCAGACTCATCATCTGAGATCACTATTCTATCTGATATCTTTTCATCAATTACTTGACAACATTGTTGATGTGATAAAGATGTTTCAGTATATTGACGCAATCGACAAGTCATTATTTCTTCAATCACTTGCAGTCACAACTCTCAGACTATGCATCTGAGTTGTCTAATCACTAATAGTATCTTTTCATTTCTTACTGATATCATCATGTCATTAATCTTTCTCGTAGATTGATTGTGACTGTTAGAAGAAATGTTGTTGCATGAGTGAAAACTCTGCATGATGACTTTTCTGATCACGCAATGTTTTAACATCATTTGAACTGCGTCGAATTGAGATCTCTTGATTCTTCTGACTTTTATTCAAACATAGAATAGAATCAAAAGATTTGTAGTTGACATTATGTACAGATGAATCTCGTTGTCAGTCAATGATGAAAAGATTAACTGCAACAATTCTTCATTCAATTTAATCATTGAACAACTTCATTTATTCTTTAAAAATAAAGATTTATTAATGAAATTGAAGTTTTCATTAAGTATTCAGTTCATTACAGACATTGTTTATAATATGATATCATCAAGTATACTTTCATCAAGATCAACATATGCAGCAACATTTGATTCATTAATATATACATTGTAATTAAACTTATGATTTAACTATTGACAGTAGCAATAAACAAGTTCAATCAAGATGTATCATTAAATGCATTAAAATTCTTATTATCATTCAAATAAGCAATTAACATCACATGAAGAATTATCAGATGAAGAATTTTTCAAAACAAAATCACATCATTTTCAATATCATTTCATCATCAACAATCATTTTTACTCATTACTGTTACTTATTTGACTGATGAGTTCATCTCTACATTTGATGATCAATTAATTTCTTTATTTAAGTTTAAGTCTTTAATCTTTGATACTTAAATCTTCTCAATCTTCATTGTACATCAAATAGTAAAATTTATAAAATTTAAACAGTCTTGCATTTATGATAAACTCAGAAGAAGCAATGATGAATTTAAGTGTAATTAACATACTATTAAATAATTTCAAATAAAGATGAAGAAAATAAATGCATAATCATATATCTTTTAAGTTGCTCATCAAGTCATGACAAGAACAAGATAAATGATGACAATAATATAAAGTTTGTAAATTTTGAAGATTGCTTCAACTTGAAATATATAACACTTTAACAATCATTATTTTTATCTTACAAGAAATTTAAATGATCACATCTTAAATAACAATAGCTAGTTTATAAAAATAGCAATAATATTTATTCAAGTAATTGATTTCATTTTCTTTATAATTTAGCTAAATATGATTTATATAATTTACATAGTATCTTAATTATTAAGCTTAAATTCAAGTCAATAACTTCTGAATAAACATGATTCATTAACTTTGTAATTAACATTTTTTGATTCATCTTGTTATTGACATTTCATGCACAGATAAATAGTTGAACATAAAGAATCATTATAATTCATCATTGCTTCATACAAGTTATTTGATTTGATTTAAATTCATACACTCTTGTGACATTGATTTAAGTTTGACTCATGAGAAAAACTATGCTATGTATATTGAATGAACAAAATTCTTTGAGAAAGAAAATCGCTCATTGACTACATGATGACTTCACATCATCGAAACAATAAAATTGACACTATATTATCAGTAATGAATCTATAGCTTCTATTCAGCACGTAATGCTTAAGTAAATTCTTGATGAGAGTGTCTGTGCTGTTTAATTATGACACATCGTCTTTGCTTTGCTCTTCATTGATGATATTCTATACAACGATGCTTCGATCTTTGATCTTCGATCGTAAAGTTGATTTCATTGCACTCGTGATGCTTGTGATTGTAGTGTCAAAACCTGCGTTCTCTTGCTTAATGATTGTCATTCATTGAGCAGAGAAATATGTGATGAAAGAGAGATGCACATGATGAGAAGATAGAGTGTTATTGTATTGAATAATTCTTTTCTTTTCTTGATTTGACTTATGTCACGTAGATGTTGAATAGATTGTTAGTATAAACATGCAATCGCAATCGTTCGATGTTTGACTCTGATCAATAGAAGAGAATGTGTTCTGATTGCTCTCTTGCGCTCTCAATTTTTCATGTAGATAGATGTATGATCTGATGTCAAGTAAAGAAGATGAGTTCAAGTTCTTTCAGTATATCAGCATGATCAACAAGTCATTACTTCTTTGAGCACATGTAGTCTCGATTCTCAAATTCATCATTTGAAATCACTATTCTATCTGATATCTTTTCATCAATTATTCAACGACATTGTCGATGTGATGAAGACATTTCAGAATATCGACTCGATCAATGAATTATCATTTCTTCAATCACTTGCAGTCACAACTCTCAGACTATGCATCTGAATTGTCTAATCACTAGTAGTATCTTTTCATCTTTTACTGACATCGACATGTCATTAATCTTTCTCGTAGATTGATTGTGACTGTTAGAAGAAATGTTGTTGCATGAATGAAAACTCTGCATGATGACTTTTCTGATCACGCAACGTTCTAACATCATTCAAACTGCGTTGAATTGAAATCTCTTGACTCTTCTGACTTCTATTCAAACATAGAATAGAATCAAAAGATTCGTAGTCAACATCATGTACAGATGAATCTTGTTATCAATCTCATACAAGTTATATAAAAACATTAATTGAAGATTTACAAATAATGCAATGCATATGTTCTTCATGTAAAATGAAGATAAATAACATCAATGAACTTGAACATCATCTCTATCACTATCATGTTTAAACTGATCATCAAGTTGAGTTTTGATATCAATCTTCTGACTTGATTCAAGTACTCAATATCAATCTTCTGACTTGACTTGAATACTCAATTTCAACATTCTGATTCGACCTGATATCGATTTCAAGTCGATATCTGATTCGAATTCTCGATTCAACTCATCAAGAAATCGAAAATGACGTCAAGAGAGCTAAATATAGAAATCTTTTCGATTTTTCGTCTTTGCATTATCTTTTTGCATTATCTTTTTGATAGAAAGTCATGAAGAGAAACATGAAGAGAAACATGAAGAGAAACATGAAGAGAAACATGAAGAAGAACATGAAGAAAAACATGAAGAAGAACATGAAGATTGTTTGATAAAGAGCTTTGATAGAAAACTATGATAGAAAGCTATGATAAAGAGTCTTGACAAGAAACTATGAAGACTGTTTGATAGAAAGTCATGAAGAAAAGTCATGAAGAAAAGTCATGAAGAAAAGTCATGAAGAGAAGCTATGATAGAGAAACATGAAGACTATTTGATAGAAAGTCATGATAGAAAGTCATGATAGAAAGTCATGATAGAAAGTCATGATAGAAAGTCATGATAGAAAGTCATGATAGAAAGTCATGATAGAAAGTTATAATAGAGAGTCATAATAGAATATCTATCTATCTATCTTCATGTCTTGACAAGTCGAGTCGAAAATTTCGAGTCAATACTTGATTTCAATTCTCTGATTCAACTCAATTACTCAAGTCAAACTTCTTGATTCAACTCAAATACTCAAGTCAAGAATTCTGACTTGAATCAAGTCTTGACGAGTCGAGAACTCGACTTGATCTCAATGACTCGACTTGACGCGATCAGTTTAATCATGTTTGCTTGCATGATTAATCATAAAAGATTCTCTGATGAAAGTTATCATCATTATCAAAATCATCATTATGCAATTTGATGCAACTCATCTGATGCAATCATGAAACTGCAGAATGAGATTCAAACTTGAATGATTTTCATGATGAAAATGTTCAAATGAACATTAAAAATGAAAATCAAGAATACATGTTAATAAAAGATTTTACAGAAAAGCATATAAATATTGAGATGAATAGCATCAATTTAAATCAGAATATGAAACATATATCATTAAGAATTAAGATGATACAACTTCAGATTGAACTTTTCTTTACATCATTAACGTTGCAAGTTGAAATCTTCATCAAGATAATTAATTATAATGTCAAGATAACAGTCAACGTGTTAAAGAAAATATCAAAATCATTGAGCTTAAATTCTCAAATGATCAAGAACATAAATAACAATCAATATTATTTATTTCAATACAAAGCAAATTATGCATTTATTCATTAACTTTATTAAATAAAAATTATTGAAGACAATGTTAATTGATTCTTTCAAGATTCATGCTTGCAAGTTTTACATCAACATATTAATTTTCATGATGTAAACAAGTGATTGATACTTTTACATCAGATTTCATATGGTGTTAAAAATAACAAGTGATAATCTTGAATATTCATAGTTGAATTCAGTTATGAAGAAATTCAAGAAAAGCAGCATTGCATTTTGTATTATGACATCATCAAGACACTTTGATTTTTGTTAAATTATTCATCATTTCAAAATGAGTTGATTTATGCATTCATTCAACATTATAATGTTGACAACTTTTGAATTTATGACAAAATGCATACTGCTGATTAATGATGAGAAATGCAGAAAAAGCTTTCTGATGATGTTATCATGATATCATTGTTAATTTTCATCAATAAAATAGTCTTGATTGAGCATTAAAGTAATTTATCGGCATGATTTATATATTTAATGATAGAAAATCTAAGTCAATGCATAAAACATGTTTAAAAACAGTTGAAATTAATTTTTCTGAACTTTCTTTTTATAATTAACAATAATGATGATGATATTAAGTCAAAGATTTGACATATGATATTATTAATTATACTTAAGCGTATGTTAAACATGTATCATCATGCATTAATACATGATTTCACATGTAACAATTGTTGAAGCTATGATTAAAAATGACATTTCTGTTCTTTGCATAAATAATAAGATAAGACAATGTTATTTGATAATCATTAAGTTTATGATAAACTACAAGAAACAAGTATTAATCATAGATATTAAAATGAATCAACAATGTTCTATTTATTAAGTATCATTTCATAAGCATGAAAATTTAAATAAAACATGATTAATTTAAATGCATATGTTCACTAGAAATTAACAAAGATAACAAAGAAAGAATAATATGATTAAGAACAATTCTGCTTAAATACATTCAATGAAAAACTTTGCATAATCATATATGTTTATCAATATTCATGAAATAATGATGATAAATATATTATATTAATTACTTAAGAAAATTATCTTATATCTGATGTTATGATTCAGTCAGATCATCAACAAGAGTGTTTACACAAGTTGAAAAAGAAAAGAAATTAAATTAGCTTTAAATGATGCATCAGAAACAGCTTAGCTGAATTAAAGATTTTGTGTCATTTCATCATTTAAAAACATGAAAAGATTTGTTAAATACAATATGATTAAGCAATGAATTGATATAAATTAAAAGTCAATTATATATTAATTTATATCAATCATTGAATCAGCAATGAAACTCATCTGTATGCAATGCTGATTATGAATCTACTGTTTAGCTACAGTAAAGTTTAAAGATTATCAAAAGTTTGAATAACATTAAGATGCTGCGTGATGATGAAATGCTGTGCGTTGATCGCGTGCAGAGTTTTCGTAATCGCGCAAACTTTGATAATCTCAATGTGCATGTTATAAAGCAATTTGCATGCAGATGAGAAAGTCAAATAAAATGCAAAACTACGAGGAAAATTGCTTATGAAAATCATTCAATTCAGCATCTCGTCATCGTAATAATAATAATTAAGACAGAACACTTTTGCATTTGATCTGTTGAGAATAATTAGCAGAAAGAACTTAAATCATGAACATTCTTTAAATTTACATGCTAACTACGTATAAATCTTGTTAAGACTGCATGTCTGTTACTACAACATAAGCAACTTATGAATTTCATTAAATTCAACATGAACAAACTCAAGAATCTCATTAATATCATTTAATAAACATTCAAATACAGACATTTTATATGTAAATGATATGCTGATGAGAAGACTTCATTAAGAAAAGAGAAACACAAGCGAGTTAATAAAGAATGATTGAACTACGTTGTCTGATTAAAAGTGTAGCATATGAACATTTCTGCAAGACATGATTGATCTGCATGAGAAAGATTTCTACAGATAACATGAAACAGATGAATTGCATGCTTTACAAGTGAAGTGAGCATTTGCGAAACATGATATACAATGACGATAACTGTCGATCTTAAGAATTTCTTTTCTTCACTGAGATCTGACTCTTGAATGTCTTAATGATAAAATTAATCTCTAGTTGAAAACATCATCTGTATAGCTCAAGAGAACAGTAACACATGTTAATGTGATTAAAGAAGAAATCGACTGCAATATGCATGTGTATTGCAGATGAAACATCTGCAACTCATGCTTAAGAAGTAAACTGTTGAAATCTGAGCAGTAAAAAATCTTGTTTCTCTTGAACTGTGAATCTATCACAAGAAATTCTCTCTGAGTAATTTCTTAAGTTTAAGAAAGAAATCAGCATAGAAATTGTGCTCTATGTATGTTGCATGCAACGTATACAACATATTTTCGATAGACATCATGTAGTAGAAGCATTCAAAAGAGTAAGCATTGAAACTTTAAAGACAGAAACATACACAAGTTCATTACATGTTCATCTGAACATGTTATAGAACAAGATCACGCTACAAAGCAGAGTCAATGATCGAACGTAAGAGATCAGACAAGCATGCGAACTAATACACGCTCGTTTGACGAAAGTTAATTGCATCATTTCTCACTTACTTGTCATCAAGAAAGTAGTGCTTCTGAACATTTCAATTCAAGAAGACATAAAAATACAGATGAAATACAAATGATTATTTCTTTCTGTGACAGCTTTGATAAGTGATAGCATCGCAATGACGCAGTATCATAAGAATCAATGAGATCAAAGATGAAAAAATTACAGAAAATGCATCGCAAATGTTAATGTCATCTCGACACAAAGATTGCATTTATTCAACAAGATGATGAAGATGCATGATGATTTTCAGAAAGCAGAAAGTACTTTCGTAACTTACATCAGAACTGAATGCATAAATCTGAATACTTATCTGCACTCAAGAAATGTTTCAGACATAAATAGCTTGCGATGTGACTGCAAATAAAGTCATCAGATGACGAAGCATGTACTCATGCATTGCTTGAACTGATTGCATCTGCAATCAAGAATGCTACAAGATGCTGATTTCTTGAATTATTGAATAATCATCATCATCACAAAAAGTCTCAGAGCAGTAGCAAAGATGATGATGAAAATGAAGCTCTTGAAGCAATTTAAAGCGATTAAAACATTTATTCTTTAACATGCAATTAACGTGAACAAATTTGATACATAGTCTCAAAACTCACTGTTTTAACTGCATGAAACAATCATATAAACTGCGAGTGATTTTCTATTTCAGAGAATTTTGTTCACTTGATACAAATAGCATAAGATTCTTCATGAGTCAATTTAATTGATGTCACAAGAATGTATGAATTTATTATTATTATTATTATTATCAATCATTGCATCGCTTTTGATCATGAAAGCATTTGCAATGATAAACTTTATGATACTTGCTCAATATTATTTGCATGACAAAGAAACTCTTTAATATCTTGAATATATGAGCTGACAACGAGATTCATCTGTACATGATATCAACTACGAATCTTTTGATTCTATTCTGTGTTCAAATAGAAGTCAGAAGAGTCAAGAGATCTCAATTCAACGCAGTTTGAATGATGTTAAAATGTTGCATGATCAGAAAAGTCATCATGCAGAGTTTTCACTCATGCAACAACATTCTTTCTAACAGTCACAATCGATCTACGAGAAAGATTAATGACATGTCGATGTCAGTAAGAGATGAAAAGATACTACTAGTGATTAAACAACTCAGATGCAGAGTCTGAGAGTTGTGACTGCAAGTGATCAAAGAAATGATGATTTATCAATCACGTCAATATACTGAAATGTCTTCATTACATCAACAGTATCATCAAGTAATTGATGAAAAGATATCAGATAGAATAATCATTTCAGATGATGAGTTTGAGAGTCATGATTACATGTGCTCGAAGAAGTAGTGATTCATCAATCACGCTGATATATTAAAAGAACTTGAGTTCATCTTCTTTACTTGACATCAAGTCACACATCTATCTACATGAAAAATTGAAAGCGCAAGAGAGCAATCAGAACACATTCTCTTTTATTGATCAGAGTCAAACATTGAATGATTGCAATTGCATGTTTATACTAACAATTTATTCAACGTTTACGTGACATAAGTCAAATCAAGAGAAGAAAAGAATTATTCAGTACAATCACACTCTATCTTCTCATCGTGCACATCTTTCTTTCATCACATATTTCTCTGCTCAATGAATAATAATCATTAAACAAGAGAACGCAGTTTTTGACACTACAATCACGAGCATCATGAGTGCAACGAAATTGACTTCACGATCGAAAATTGAAGATCAAAGCATCGTTGTATAAAATATCATTAATGAAAAGCAGAACAAAGACGATGCATCATAATTAAACAGCATAGACACTTTCATCAAGAGTTTACTCAAGCATCATGTGTTGAATAGAAGCTATAAATTTATTACTGATAATATAGTGTCAATTTTATTGTTTCGATGACGTGAAGTCATCATGTAGTTGATAAGCGATTTTCTTTCTCAGAGAATTTTGTTCATTCAATATACATAGCATAGTTTTCTTCATGAGTTGAATCTAAATCGATGTCATAGAATGTATGAATTCAAATCAAATCTTGAATATATGCTTTTTTGATTGAATAAGTTAAAAAATGTTTTTCATCATTTGCAATCTGAGTGTTCAGATACAGATATCAATCATTTCAACATTTTAAAACTACATGTAATGATACATTATGCAAGTCAGATTTGAAGATATGATAGTGTTAATAATTTCAATACAAAGTACAGTGAAATTATACATAAGTATTTAATAAAGATTTTTTTCAATTGCATCAATAAATAAAACACATTTTAAATACAGTTATTGCATTATAATACTAATAATAATAAATTCATACATTCTTGTGACATTGATTAGATCAATTCATAAGAAACTTTATGCTAGGTATATTGAGTGAACAAAACTCTCTGAGATAGAAAATCACTCACTATCTATATGATTGCTTCACGCAGTTGAAACAACAAGATTAAGACTATGTATCAAATTTGTTCACGTTGATTGCACGTTAAAGAATGAATGTTCTAGTCATTCTAAATTGCTTCAGAAGCTTCATTTTCATCATCATTCTCGCTGCTGCTCTGAAATCTTTCGTGATCGTGATGATTATTTGATAGTTCAAGAAGTTGACGTCACGTAGCATTCTTGATCGCAGATGCGTTCAGTTTGAGCAGTGCATGAGTACATGCTTCGCTGTCTGATGACTTTGTTCGCAGTCGCATCGCGAGCTATTCATGCTTGAAACGTTTCTCGAGTGCAGATAAACATTAAGATCTATGCATTCAATTCTGATGTGAGTTGCGAGAGTGCTTTTCATCTTCTGAAGATCATCACGCATCTTTATTGTCTTGTTGAATAGATGAGATCTTTGTACTGAGATTGCATTGACATCTGCTATGCGTTTCTTGTATTTTTCTCATCATTGCTTTCATTGATCTTTGTGATATAGCGCTATTGCGATGCTATTGCTTATTGAAATCATCATAGAGAGATTGAATCATCTGCATCTAGACTGCATTCTTGCATTTTCTTGAATAAATGTGTTCAGAAGCACTATTTTCTTGATGACAGAAAAGCGAAAGATGAGATGGTTAATTCTCATTAGTTGAGCGCGTATAAGTTTGCATGCTCATTTAGTCTCTTGCGTTTTGTCGTTGACTTGACTGCGTAATGTGACTTTATTCTGCAGCATGTTCAAATGAACATGCAACGAACTTGTGTACATTTCGATCTTTAACGTTTCAATGCTTATTCTTTTGAATGCTTCTGCAACATGACGTAGAATCTGATTCTGCAAAGTTTCTAGTCTGCATTTCTTGTCTGATAATTCTTTCTCTTTGTTGCGCTGATGTTAGATTGATGCTTCAAATGTGATTTCTGATCTCATTACAGCTGAGTATACTTGTCTCACTTTTGTAAAGATTGCTTTTTATATGAAGACTTTTAGACGACTAAGCGCAAGCATTCTTGTGACGTGATTCACTTCTATTTGTCGAAGATGCACGTCTCATCGCAGTTTCATGTCTAGTTGAATCTTTAAAACTCGCACGTCTGACTTTGATTTGATCACTGAGCTTTCTATTTGTATGCTAGTCATAATGTTGAATTTTCTCGATTTTCTAGTGAAATGTGTGAGCTCGTATTTTTCTGATGCGAACGTTGTGTCATGAGTTCAAGCTCACTTCGTGCAGACGTTGTATGTCTTGCTCAGTGTTTTGCAAATTTCTTCAATGAATCTGTCATAGACTAGAATGTTGATGTCATTTATGAAGTCGAGCACTTCAATTTTGATTCTCAATGCTTTGCATTTTTCAATTAAATTTACGTTGAAAAATAGAAAGAGAATCGATGAAATGAGAAATTCTTGAGATATGTTTGCATTAATCTCGCGCATAGTGTTCGCTTGCTCATCGAATATCAGCGACATCTCTTTGTTCTTTAGAAAGCTGCGTGCTCATTCAACTATATAGCTTGACATTCTTCTTATTTTCAGCGTGTGCAATCGTCTGATGTGTGAGACTTGATCAAACGCTTCGACGATGTCTAAACTTAGCATGAAGATCACGTACTTGATGTCACAGTTTCACACAATGTGAACTTAATCTACTAGTAGATCTAACGTCAAGATCACGAATCACTTGCGTCTCATTCTCATTTAAGCATTCAAAAACATGTGATGAATCTCAATTATGTTACTCAGTCTTTTGATCATAATTAACTTCAGAGCTTTGCTCATGATATCAAGCAAAGCAATAAGTTGATATGTCTTCAAGTTGATATAGTCGCTTTTCTTTGATTTGCATAGCACTATTGTTTGAATCTTTTTGAACTGCTTCAAGTGATATTTGTGTATCATGCATGCATTGAATATACTCGTCAGCACTGAGATCAGTTCTGTGAGATTTGCTTGAAGTGCTTTGTTTGAGATTTCAAAGACATCTGATGCTTTGTTTGCTTTTACTCGTTTAATTGCTCGCTTCATCTCATTCTCTGAAATGCGTGAATTTGATAATACTGTCAAAGAAATGAATGAATCTGAAATGTTGTTAACGTCTACTTGTGAGAGTGAAGAGAAGAATTTCTCTCGCAGTATCTTGATTTTTTCTTCAAACGTTATTGTCATGTGATCAGTATCATCTCGTTTCAGCGACGAAAACTGAGAAAACCTTTTAAATAACTGACTTTTGATTCTGACTCATTTTGCAAAGCATTATATCAATTTCAATGCGTCGCTTAGCTCATGCATCTGTGATCTGAAGTGTGCGCATTTTGTTTGTCTGATGATCTTGTTTTTGTGATCATTGTGTTTCAAATATTCATTTCATGTTTCTAATGTATCTTGTGTTTTTTATATGATTTGCAATTATCTTGATTTCATTACTACTTTGAAGCAGCTCTGATTTCAGAAGTTTCTTGCTTAATTTGATAATTTTGCTCAGAAAGTAAACTTCTCAATGATCTCTTGTAGTATTCTGATGATCTTTGTCATTCTGTCATTCATCTCAGCTCTGCTGTTCAGAGAATGATCTGAAAAAAGATGTATTCACAGATAAGCATTCAATGCTTCTGTGTTCATTTTTTTTCAGAGTCGACGAGTCAAAGACTGCACTGAGATTGTTTATAAATTTAGCTCTGTGACAATCGAAAGATGATCTGATCTCTGATGTAAATCGATTCGTACTTTGCACTTGCATATCATAGACTGTATTTTCTCGCTGCTAAAGATTAAATCTATCGTTGTAAACTAATTGTGAGTCTCACGAGTGATTATGTCTGATTTCAGCAGTAGTTCTAGTCTTGCATTTGTAATGATGTTTAGTAGAGTATCAATTATCGTATGTCGAGTGAAGCATCTTCGTTTCTCTCAGTGTGAATGATGTAGATTGAAATCTTTTACGACTAGTTGTTTGCAATCATTCTTGAGTAGTTCATTTAAGTGAGAGATAGTTGAGAATCTTTTTGTGAATGTGATGAATAGTGAGCTTGAGTTGTAGATGTTTAGAAGTTTTAGCGTCTGCGTTTCATCATCTGTGTTGCGAGTTAATATTCTGATTGAGCAGATGTCTGACTCAGCTGTCTCTACTGTTCACTGATCAAGTCTTAAGCATTTGTTAACATATATGCATGTTCTTGACTGAAATGACGAGTTTTTCACTAGATGAAAGAAGTTGTGAGCTGAGCTAAATGATTGCAAGTCGTTGATGTTGTGTTCTTGCTTCTGTATGATTACTATGTCGAATTTGTGAATTTCTCTGTTGATCAAGAATGATTCTTGAATCTTCAATGACTTTCTGATGTTGTACTGTAGAATTTGTAGAAAGAATTGTTTTGTTATAAAGTTATTTGTAGCTGTTGTTGATTCTGCACTGAAAAGACTCTTTGTATGCTTTTGATCACTGAGAGTCTTTCGCACTTTCTGATTGAGCGTTTCTGAGTCTGCTCAGATGTCGTCTCATTCAAGTCGCTAGTCATGCATGAGAAGAGATTGACTCGTCTTTTCTTGACTTCTATCATCTGTCATGTTGATTCAACGTCTCAATTGCGTGTTTTCAACATGATGACTGCTGAGCTCAAAGAATTCGTTGAATCTACGAAGTCTATTGAGCTCAATGAATTCATTGAGCTTAGAGAGTTCAGAAACAACGAGAGAAGTGCGTGATTGTATTTCAACGCTTTCAAATATTTGATCGATCTGTTTCTGTAGATTTCTGATGCTTGTTTCATCTGCTGTCGTCATCTGAGACAGATGTGTCTTCAGAGTTCATGATCTTCGTTGCAGTTGATGCAACGTCTTCTATTCGAAGACATCACGCACTCTTTGATGTGATGTTTGTCTTTGCATTTAGCGCAGCGTTGTTTCTTCTTGCAGAATCTGATCATATAATCAAATTCAAAGCATCTGTAGCATTGAGTAATGCAACAGTTCTTTTCAAACAGCTTGCATAAGCATTCTTGATATGAGTCTAGCATGCTCTCGTTTATTAGTCAATTCATCATCGCTTTGATTGCAATCTTTACGATGAGTGATGAATGAGTCTTTTCACTTTCAACTACTTTCTTGAGTCAGACTATTCTTAGAATCTCTAGATTCTCATGAAGTCTTGTGTTATCTTTTATCAGTCTTTTAATGATCACTTTCTGATTGCTTGTGTCTATTGTGATGCATATCTCATGTGCTAGCACAGCGAAGATTCAACGCACTATACGCGCTGAGTTCGTGATTTCTTTTGCTCATGTTTGAGATCTTTTCAGATTTGCTTGAGCTTCTGAGCTCACTGCGAAAAGTGTGATGTCTTCGCTTTCAAGCTTGCAAAGAGACATGATTAGATTTCTTTGAGCTGTCAACATGTTTGTGATTTCTTGAAGAATCTGTTCGATAGATTTCTTTTGTATTTTCTCTATTTTCTTTCTTTCTGCTATTTTCATCATGATCTTTCGTCTCTTGCGAAGCGATGACAATTCATCTCTGAGACGTTGCTCTCTCGTTGTTGCTTCTTCTCTTGTCATGTTTGCTCATGACGTAATTCTCAATGAGAAGTGCGTGCTATTCTGTGTTTGTAGCTGCTTGCTAAGCAGTTGTATGAATGTCTTCAGTTTCTGTACATTCTTCGCAATGAATGCATTCTGATTCTCGTTGTTTTTTCCTTCTGAATCGTTTCAAAGATGTCACATCAGCTTCACTGCTACTTCTTTTCATGAATAATCTTTGTTCTTCTCTTTCTCTAACGTTGATGACTGTATTAGAAGATTAATAATGTTAGCAACATACTTCTCGTTGTTGCGTGAGCTTTTCGATCTCACGTTGCTGTTTCTTCGCGACAAGTCAACGTTGCTCGCAATCATCTTTGAATCAGCATTGCTGCAGTTCATGCAATTCATTGTCATTTATTCATCTTCTAGATTTGTTCTGTCTTGATTGTATTGCTCTTTTCAAAAATTTGTTTTGCGTGCGTTATGATTGTTTTTTGCATTATAATACTTAACATTCAAATTTTCTTGCAATGAAAAATATTCTTCTTTACAGAGATACAAGATAAAGCAAGATTAATAAGCATGCATTGATTGTTATAATAACATGATTTAATTATGTCTTTAATCTTCATAAAATTCAAAATGCATTTATTTATAAACAATGCAATCAAATACAAGAGATAGAACTTAATTTAAAGTTATGATGTTATACATTGATTTTAATTAAAATTCTGAACATGAAGAAGTTTCTTGATGCATTAATAGTCTTCATATGCAAATGTTGCAACATAGTTGATAAGAAAGTTGTATCAGATAAAAAGTTGAATAAAAAGAAAAAAAACTTGATCTGAGTTGAATCATACTACATAAGCATTCATGAATTACTTCAATGCTAAAAATGAGATGAAAAAGACATTAATGACTTAAAGAATCTTGTCAATGATAAAGTATACTGCTCATTGAACTGACAAAGAAAGAAGAAAATTTAAAAACATGATTATGTTTTGATTCAAAAAAGATTGAAAGAAGCAATTAAAGTATCAACTCTGTTAAATGATTGACTGTTTAATCAACTATGACTTATTCTTTTCATTATACATTCATTACATTAAGATAACAAGAATAATGAGTTATAATACAATGATATTCTTGTTGAACTACTTAAATCTTGCAATGAAGAAACTTAATATGCTATGCATGAAATGATTAAAATAAAGCATTGATTTAAAGATAACATCAAAAATTCTTGTTCACTTGAAGTTAGTTGATTTTTTCATTTGTATACAATTTTGAGAAATGTACATGTTGTATCAGCAAACAATAATTATAATGAGTTAAATAAAAATAAGTTCTTCTACATTAATAACTTCAGCAACTGAGATTTATATAATTCAATTTACAAGAAGAATTTCTTGCATAAAGAAATAATAATAATAATAATAATAATAAATTCATACATTCTTGTGACATTGATTAAATTGATTCATGAGAGAAATTTTATGCTATGTGTGTCAAGTGAACAAAATTCTCTGAAATAGAAAATCACTCGCTATTTATACGACTGCTTTACGCAGTTGAAACAGCAAGATTAAGACTATGTATCAAATTTGTTCATGTTGATTGCATGTTAAAGAATGAGTATTCTAATCACTTTAAATTGCTTCAAAAGCTTCATTTTCATCATCATTCTCACTGCTGCTCTGAAATCTTTCATGATCATGATGATTATTCAATAATTCAAGAAGTTGATGTCATGTAGCATTTTCAATCGCAGATGCATTCAATTCAAGCAATACATGAGTACATGCTTTGCTATCTAATGACTTTGTTCACAGTTGCATCGCAAGCTATTCATGCTTGAAACATTTCTTGAATACAGATAAACATTAAGATTTATGCATTTGATTTTGATGTAAATTGCAAGAATGCTTTTAACCTTCTGAAAATCATCACACATTTTTATCATTTTGTTGAATAAATGATATCTTTGTGCTGAGATTGCATTAACATCTGCAATGCATTTCTTGTATTTTTTCCATCATTGTTTTCATTGATCTTTGTGATATAATGTTATTGCGATGCTATCATTTATTGAGATTGTCGTAAAAAGATTAAATCATCTGTGTTCAGACTGCATTCTTGCATTTTCTTGAATAAATGTGTTCAGAAGCACTACTTTCTTGATGACAAAAAAGTGAAAGATGAGATAATTAATTTTCATCAGTTGAGCATGTATGAATTTGCATGCTCATTTAATCTCTTGCATTTTGTCATTGACTTGATTGCATAATGTGATCTTGCATAAAGAAATAAAAATAATAAAATACTACTTTAAATATGAAAGTTGAAGATATTTGAAATTAATTCAATCTCATTGCAGATAAAAATTAAATAATGTATATGTATTATGTTTATGTTTCAGAGCATATACAAAATAATCAAAGTCAATCATGTTACATAATTAATTAACTAAGAAATATAATCATTTTTTAATTTTATTTAATCAAATTTTTCTTAATAAACAGAAATCTCAACTATAAATTGATGAAAATTAAAGTCAAAGTTTAATCTTATAAAAGTTATATTTAAATAAAATATATATTTATTTATTTATAAATTCTTACATTCTTGTGACATTGATTAGATCGACTCATGAGAAAAATCTATGCTATGTGTATTGAGTGAATAAAACTTTCTGAGATGAAAAATCACTTACTATCTATATGACTGTTACATGCAGTCGAAATGATAAAGCTGAAACTATGTATCAAATTTGTTCATGATGATTGCATGTTAAAGAATGAATGCTCTTGTCACTCTGAACTGCTTTAAAAGTTTCGTTCTCATCATCATTCTTGCTGTTGTCTTGAAACTCTTCGTAATTGCGATGATGACTTGATAGTTCATGAAGTCAACATTTTGAAGCATATTCAATTGAAGATGCATTCAGTTTGAGCAATGCATCAGAATATGCTTGATGATCTGATGATTTCATTCGCAGTTGCATTGAAGACTATTCATGCTTGAAACATTTCTCAAGTGCAGATAAACATTTAACTCTATGCATTCAATTCTGATGTAAATTGTAAGAGTATTTTCAATCTTCTGAAAATCATCATGCATTCTTATTGATTTCTTGAATAAATGAAATCTTTGAGCGAAAGTTGTGTTAATATCTGCAATGCATTTTTTGTAGTTTTTTCATCTAAGATTTCATTGATTCTTGTGAAACTGTGCAATTGCATGTTCACTCGCTGAAATCAATGTTGAAGAGTTAAGTCATCTGCATCTAAATTGTATCTTTGTTTCTTCATGAATTGAAACATTCAGAAACATCATCTTTTTAGAAGTTGAAAAGCGAAAGATAAGCTGATTAATTTCTATCAGATGAGCATGTATGATCTTGCATGCTCATTGAGTCTTTTGCGTTTTATCATTGATTCAACTGCATAATGTAGTCTGATTCTGTAGCTTGTTTAGATAAACATGAAGTGAAAGTGTATATGTTTTGACTTTCAGCGTTTCAATGTTTACTTTTTGAAAGATGTTTATCACATGACGCAGCACTTGATTTTGAAAAGCTTTTAATCATCATTCTGTGCTCAACAATTCTTCTTCTTTATTGCGTTAATGTTATACTGATGCTTCAAACGTTATTCTTGATCTCATTACTGCTGAGTATATCTGTCTCATTTTTGTGAATGTAACTTCTCAAGTGAAGATTTCAAGTCAATTAAGCATCAGCATTTTGATGATGTAATCTGCTTCTATTTGACGAAGATGCGAATTTCATCATAGTTTCATGTTCAGTTGAACTTCAAGAACTTGTATGTTCAACTTTAACTTTATTATCAAGTTTTTAATACATAGATTGATCATCATGTTAAATCTTTTTGACTTTCATGTAAAATGTGTAAATTCATACTTCTTTGAAGTGAATGTGATGTCATGTGTTTGAGCTTACGTCGTACAGACATTGTATGCTTTGCTTAATGTTTCACAGATTAATTCTATGAATTTATCGTAGATCAGAATATTGATATCATTTACAAAGTTGAGTATCTTGATTTTGATTTCTAATGCTTCACACTTTTCAATTAAACTTGCATTGAAGAATAGAAAGAGAATTGATGAGATGAGAAATCTCTGCAATATATCAGCATCTATTCATTGCATCGCGCTGATTTATTCATTGAACATCAATGATGATTCTCTGTCTTTCAGAAAGTTATGAGTTCAGTTGATTATGTAGTTCAATATTCTTCTTCTTCTCAGAATATGCAGAAGTCTGATGTGCAAGACATAATTGAATGCTTCAGCAATATTTAAACTAAGCATGAAGATCACATACTTGATTTTGCAGTTTCATACTGTATGTACTTGATTTATTAATAGATTCAACATTGAGATCATGAATCACTTATGTCTCATTCTCATTTGAGCATCTGAAAGCATGAAATGAGTTTCAGTAATGTCACTTAATCTTTTGATCATGATTGATTTCAGTGTTTTATTCATGATGTCAAGCAGAGCAATGAATCAATACATCATTGAATCAATGTAATCACTCTTCTTTAATTTGCATAGTACTATCATCTGAGTCTTTTTGAACTGCTTTAAGTGATATTTGTGAATTACACATGCGTTGAACAGACTGATTAGTATCAAAGTCAGTTTCATTAAGCTTGCTTAAAGTGCTTTATTTGAAATCTTGAATGCATCTGATGCTTTGTCAACTTTTATTCATCGTATCATCTGTCTCATCTCATTTTGCAATAAGACTGAATTAAATAATACTGTCAATGATATAAATGATTTCAAAATGTTGCTGATGTCTGTCTGAAAAGATGATGAAAAGAACTTCTTTCATAACATTTTCGTTTTTTCTTCAAATGATTCTGTCATATGTTTGAAATCATTGCTCTTTAATGAAGAAAACTGTGAAAGTTTTTTGAGTAGCTGACTTTCGATTCTGACTCATTTTGCGAAGCATCAAATCGATTTTAACTCATTGTTCAATTCATGTATTTGAGATCTAAAATATGAATGTTTTATTTCTTTAATGATCTTGTTTTTGTGATCATTGTATTTCAGATAATCATTTCATGTCTTTAAAGTACTTTGCGTTTTTCATATAATTCATAGTCATCATGATTTCATCACAACTTTCAAGCAGTTCTGATTTCAAAAGTCTTATGCTCAATTTGATGATTTTGCTTAAGAAGTAGATTTCTCGATGACTTTTTGTAATGCATGAGTGATCTCAACTACTTTGTTATTTATCGCTGTCTTGTCATTTAAAGAATGATCGACGAAGAAATGTATTCTTAGATGAGTGTTTAATGCTTCGATGTTCATTTTCTTTCGTAATCGACGAGTCGTGAACTGCATAAAGAATGTGTATAAACATAACTTCGTGACAATTGAAAGATAATCAGATTCTTGATGCAGATCAGTTTTCATCTCGCATTTGTATATTATGAACTGTATTTTCTTACTGTCAAATGCTAAATTTATTGTTGTGAGCTAATTGTGAATCTCTTTAATAATTGTGTTTAACTTAAGCAATAACTTTAGTCTTGCGTTTGTAATAATGTTTAGTAAAGCATCAGTTGCTGTGTGATGAGTGAAGCATCTTCTGTCTTTTCAGTATAAATGATGCATGTTGAAGTTTTTTACAATCAGTTGTTTGCAATCATCTTTGATTAGTTCATTTAAACGAGAAATAGTAGATGATTCTTTCATGAAGATAATGAACAGTGAGCATGAATTATAAATGTTTATGATTCATAACATCAGTGTTTCGTCGTCTGAGCTGCTAGTTAACAGCTTGATTAAGCAGATGTTCAATTTGATAGTTTTCGCTGTTCATTGATTGAATTTTAAACATTTATTGACGTAAATGCATGTTCTTGTCTGAAATGATGAATTCTCTACTAGATGAAAGAAGCTGTGAGTTAAGCTAAACATCTGTGAAACATTGATGTTGCAACTCTGTTTCTGAATGATTATTATGTCAAATTTGTGAATCTCTCTGTTTATTAAGAATGATTTCTGAATTTTTAGTAATTTTCTGATGTTGTACTGTAGAATTTGCAGAAAAAGTTGTTTTATCATAAAGATATCTGTAGCTGCTGTTGACTTTGCGCTGAGATGACTTTTTATATGCTTTCAATCATTGAAAGTCTTTCACATTTTTTGATTTGATGTTTCTGTATCTGTTCAGATGTCATGTCTTTTGAGTCGCTAATCATGCATGAAAAGCAATCAATTCATCTTTTCTTGACTTTCATTACTTATCATGTTGACTCATCAATGTTTTGACTGCTTGTCATCATCGAGATGTTCATTCAACTCGATGAATTCATTGAACTCAAGAAGTTCATTGAATTTAAGAAGTTCATTGAATCTAAGAAGTTCAAAGAGAAAGAAGAGAATAAGTCATTGTATTTTGACGTTTCAAAATATCTGATCAATCTGTTTTGAAAGATTTCTTCTGATTGCTTTATCTGTAGTTTTCACTTGAAGCATGAGTGTCTTCAGAATTCGTGATTATCATTGCAGTTTACACATCATTTTCTACTCATCAACACAACGCATTTTTCAATGTGATGCTTGTCTGTGCATTTGAAGCAACATTTTTCATTTTTGCAAGATTTAGTCATATGATCAAAATTGAAGCACTTGTAACACTGTGTGATACAACAGTTCTTTTCAAACAATTTACATAAGCATTCTTGATATGAATTTAACATGCTTATGTTCAATAATTGATTCATCATCATTTTAATTGCAATCTCTATAATGAGCGATGAGTGAATCTTTTCACTTTCGACTATCTTTTTGAATTAAGCTATTCTCAGCATCTTTAAATCTTCATAAAGTCTTGCATTGTCTTTCATCAGTCTTTTGATGATCATCTTCTGATTGCTTGTATTCAATATGATGTGTACATCATATATCAGTATTGTGAAGCTTTGACGCATTACATACGCTGAGTCTGTAATTTTCTTCGTTCATTTCTGAAACTTTTTCAGAGCTGCTTAAGCTTCTGAGCTTACTGCATGCAGTGCAACGTCTTCGCTTTCAAGCTTGTAAATCGACATGATTAAATTTTGTTGCATTGTTAACATGTTTTCGATTTTCTGAAAGATCTGATTAACTGACTTCTTTTGTATTTTTTCATCTCTTTTCTTTTCATTGTTTTCACTAGAATTTCGCGTCTTTTGCGAAGTGATGATAAATCGTCTCTGAATCGTTGCTTCTTCATCGTTGTTTCTTCTTTTGCTACATTGATTCATGATGATGTTTTAAATGTAAAATGCATATTCTTTTATGCTTGTAACTGTTTATTGAAAAGTTGAATGAATGTCTTCAACTTCTGTATATTTTTCGCAATGAATGCATCTTGATTCTCTTTCTTTTCAATCTTTCTTTCTGAAATGTTTTGAAGATGTTGAATCAGCTTTAAAGTCACTTTCTTTCATGAATAATCTTTGCTTTTCTCTTTCTCTAACATCGATGTCTGTGTTAGCAAATCAATGATGCTGATAACATTCATCTCGTCATTGCGTAAGCATTTAGACTTCGCGTCGCTGTCTCTCTGTGATGAGTCAACGTTGCTTGCAATTATCTTCAAATCAGCATTATTGCTGTTCATGCAATTCATCATCATCTATTCATTTACTTGATTCTTACTCTCTCGTTTATAGTTCTTTTTTCAAAAATTCATTTTACGTGCGTTGTGATTATTTCTATAAAATATATATAGCAAACAAAGCTTTGCTCATCACAAAAGTATCATTAGTTACAAATTTGATATCATGAAGTCAATCAATTAAAATCAATTATATTAATGAATTAATCTGAAAAATTGAATTGACTTGATGATTATGAGTGATTATATTATAAAGAAGTGTGAATGACTCAGTAGTAAATTCTAAATAATTGATATGTATTTCATAAATTTAGTTAAAAACTTAAGCAATAAGTAAATCATTGAAAACTGATGTTAATTATTACATGAATAAAATGTAATAAGTATGATATTAATCAAATTTTAAAGTTTTTTGTGATAAGCGCAGTTGTTAGTCACAGATGCAAAAAGATTCAACAAACATCAAGTTTTTTATTTAATATAATGAATGCATTATCAAAGATATTATGTAAAAAGTATGTACATTATAAATGATTAATAAACAGAGTGAAAGAAGAATTTAACATTAATGAGTCTGAATACATGTAATTAAAGATGCAAATATGAAATCAGATGAAATTTCTACAACTTATAAAACAAAAGTTAAATATAAACAAGTTAAAAGAGATTCTCAGATTAACATTTGAAGTCATATATCACAAGTTTCATATTATATTTAATGATATCATGAGATCAAAAAGTGATTCTATGTTAATGTTCATGACACAACAATTAAATTACAATGTAAGAAAATAATTCAAAGTCAGAGAAACATGATGAAACAATCTCAAGTACAATTCTTCATCATTTTCTTAATTAAAGATACATTCACATATTTTAAATTATATCATCTGCAATGAACAAAATCATAAGAAATCTCAATCAATGTCAGTTAGATCAGTCAAAAATATCATAATACAAATTAATCATGATTTCAATCATAATATATCTTGCAGATCATAAGATTTTCTTAAACATGAAGCAGTGAAGAACTCAATTTGCATTAATGACATGAAATATAATAAATTTATAAAGTTGATTGAGAATTAGCTGAATTACAACTGTGTCACAGATACAATGATATACAATTAAGCTGAATTTGCAAAAATATATATTAACAACGAGCATAAATAAAAAACATCATTGAAAGAAATGCATGCAAAAGAGTTTATTCACTTTCTTTTTACAATTCAATCTGCTGCAAATAATAATTGTATATTTCAGATTTCTTGTAATACTCAATTCAAGCAGTTAATCATTGAAGAAATTATGTAGAATGCTCATAAAAAACATGTTCATGTTCAAGACTTTCAGTATAAAATGACATAATGAAATCATGTCATAATTAAGAAATTTCAAGACTTAATAATAAAACTTATAATTTATTCAATCTTAACAAGAATTCAATGAACTTTTATTAATGTTAAATGAATCATTTTTAATATTCAGAATAAGATAAATCTTTTTCTTATCATAAGAAAAAATTATTTGCAATCTGACATTCTTTTTTATTCTTCTTCTTAATCATTTATTACATAGATTTTCTCAATGATTATACATTGTTAAGTCACATTAAATGACTTTCATCTTGAATGCAACATGAAAATACATTAATCTTGATGATGATGAATTTATCAAGATATTAAATAACATTACAGAAAAGACATCATCATCATCAAAGTGCAACGCAATTGAATATACAAAGATTCATGATGATAACAAGATCATAACAGACTCAAGTGATAACAATTTTGTAAGAAGAGTTTTTAATAAAAACAAATATATCACTTTTGAAGTAAAAATTCATTTAAGAATTTAAAAGAATAAATAATTAATTTGAAAATAACAAGAATTGAACATGATCAAAGCATTTAATAAAAGTATCTTTGCAAAGTTGTCACGACATTTCAAAAATTTAACATATACAACATTGAATAATTTAATTCTTTTTAATCAATTAATAATAAACATACTAGAATTTATTTTGATGATGATGATATCAACAATGCAAACTGAAAATTAATAACATCATATTTATGAAAAAAAACATCATGTCAAACTAAATATTAATTCATCATTGATCATGAGTCAATTATTAAGATTTGCATTCATTATTTACTTATGTAAATATTGAATGATCATGTTAATAACAACAGCAATTCATGATCAAATGTTAAAAAAGAATGACTTAGTAAGAAAATGAAAAAAGAATAAAAGAAGATCACAAATCATTTAAACAAGAAGTCAGATTACAAATGTTCTGAAGTAAAGAACATTTTAATGAAAATAAAGACTTGAAAGATAACATGTGTTACGATTCTAGCTACGCACCTTCGTTGATAGCTATGTTGATGACTATGTTGATGACTATGTTGATGACTATCCTGAGAGCTATCGCCGATCACTCGCCGCTAGAGCATAGGCTTGTTCCGAAGCCAATTCTATTCAGAGTTAGCTTATGTTCTTCTGAGTCATATAGATAGTCGACTCTTCCCTTCTAGATACTTTCCTTCCTTAGCATTTATATACTCGTTACATTACACTCATATGACTCGCTCTATGCTGACTTCTAACAACATGCTCAGATCTTTCGTTGCAAATAAGATTTATGCTAAGTAAATGTATGACTTCTTTGAAATGTAATGATTTAATGTACTAAGTTAAGTATGAATCATAGTTAAAAGTGAATATAATTGATAGAAGTAACTTATAAGAAAAGTGCAAAATAATTTATTACAAAGTGTTAAATAATAATGACTTTGCATGTGATCAAATATGTATTAATCAAATATTATAACATCAATTAACATGAAAAGATTCTTCAAGACAGATTTTACATAAAAATTATAGTGAATGTATTGATTTAGAAGTTTTACTGCAAAGTCAGAAATGAGATAGTATATCAAGAATATATAAAGATATTCTTTAATTCACTTTTTACTAATGTTATTTTCATTACAGTAACAATGATTACTCATTGTATACAAGAATATAAATTAAAAGAGTACAGATTAAACAAGTTTAAGAAATTAAATGTAAAAAGTAAGTGAACTTTTGCATATATTAATGATTAAAGTAATTAAAGCAAAGCTGAAATTTATAACATGCAGCAACATGAATGCACATCAATACAATATAAAATTAATAAGCTTATAATCATCAACAAGTAATATTGAAGATTCTGCTATGTTGTATTAAGCAATAAATTAATAATAATGATATTAAGATAACTATTAACATTCAAGCTATATTTAATATATATGTTGATTATCTTAATAATCTTTTATTATACAAGTTAAAAAATAACATGCAACTTAATTTAAACATAAATCATAAGAAAATACTTTTTCATTAAAAAAGAATTTTCATCTTTCAATTTTTAAAACTATCATCACTCATAAACTTTAAAAGTAATATTATTGAATAAAGTAATAAATATTACAACTTATAATTAAATCTTCAATCATTAATGCTATGTAAAAGAGATTGATTAAATTGAATACAAAGAATGAATCATTGATTAATGATGTTCAAGTCAACAACAGATAAATTTTTAGTCAGAGATTTCATTTAACATTACAGATTAAAGATTTATTATATATCACATTGTAAAGTGATAAATATGAGTTCATGATAGCATGATAAAAAGATGACAAGTTAATAATAATTAAAATCAACTGAGAATAAAAGTTTAATGACTTGTAAAATACTTTAAACATGAAAGAGAAGGAATGTTTGTAATATAAAGTAAACAAGACAAAGAAGATTTTAAATAATGAGATGAAATATGAAAGTTTCATGTACAGAATGAAAAAGAAAAGCATTGTAAATATAACTTGCAAAAAGAAAGAAATTAAAGAAGAATAAAACTTAAGCACAGTAATCATTATAATCAAATGATTTGAACACAGCGAATATTTTGCTTCATACTGCAAAAGCGCTTATGTCACATATGCTTACATGAAAGAACATAGTACTGATAGTGATGCAAATGCATTGATTAAATACTTTAAACATTTTGCTTGAAAGTGTGAAAGTGCTTATGTTGCAAGTGTTAACATGAAAGAACATAATGTTAAAAGTAATGCAAATGCACAATAAGAAAAGAGTTATAAGATTAAGAAGAATGACAAAGATGTATATAATGACATTGATTACTAAAGAAAAGAAGATGCATTAAACACTGTAATCAGTTTGTATGACTTTAAAGCTATGTTTGCAATAAATGATGATTACGCTGTCAACAGCTTAATTGTATTCAATGAATTTAATGAAGAAAGAACATGCAGAGATAACAGTGAATTGCATGTCTCAATGATATTATTCAACATCATGATTATCAATATTATAAATATCAAGATTGTGTTTATTGAATTAAATGACAAAGATGTATAGTACATTCATAGAAATTCTAAAGATTTTAGCACTTTTATGAATATATCTCAGCTAAAATTAACGCAAATCTGAAACATGAAATTAAATGAATATTTAAGATATTAATTGCTAAAAGTGCTAAAATTTGTCTCTGTCATTCTTTACAAACTGTCAATGTAAAGAAAAACTACAGCAGAAAATCTGATATAAAGTACTTAAAGAAAATCATATTACTATGAGTAAAAATGATTGAATCAACAATGAATTAAATTTAGTTTAAATTCAAAAATGCTTTGATTTAGAAATTAAAATTTATTAAAAAAATCAATATTAAATATTATTAATTAATAATCATGCTTCTTATATTACTATTCAGATGATTGATTATTGCATCAGTCAAAAGATCATTTTACTATGTTTTTCAACTTACATCATTTATTTGCTTTAATCATTAAATGTTAAAGTCTTTACTTCATTAATTATTGCATACAAGTTTCATGTTTAGTGAATTATTCAATTTGAAATCAGCTACTTAATCAATAAAATAAACTTTCTAAAGATATATTAACAGACTCAACATAAAGCAATTACATCATTGAATATCTGAAAATCATGAACAGTTATGAAACTTCTTTCATTCAACTTAGCATTAGTACTTCAACACTTTTCTTTTAAGAAACTAAAGCAATCACAACAGTATAACATAGTCATCTGTTCAACTAAATCTGCTGAAACTACAGTCATATACATTGATTTTAAAGATAATTTAAAAGTCATTTTAACATCTGTAAATACTTTTCAAGTACAGCAGCTTATTAAACAAGCAATAAAAGAAATGATTTCTAGTCAGATACTTCAAAAGATGAGTAAAGCAGCAATATAAGCAATGATAAAATTTATTATTTAAAACATCATTAATCAGAAACTTCTTAAACTTAATAAAAGAAAGAAGCAAAAGATCAATTGAATTGAGAATAATTACAATACTGCAAGAATCATGAATCAAGAGATTGTCAATGAAAGAAGAGAAAATCAATGAACAAAAATATAACAAAAGAAGATTAATTCTCTACTACATTTAGACGAGAAAATCATCATTTTCGATGAAAACTGCTTTGATTAGATATTGTTGATTGCAAAATCTGTGTCGTTTTTTAGAATTTGTCGAGAGTTTCATCAAATTTAGTGACGAATCTTCTAAAAGTGCAAAATAAGAAACAGATTTGTAAAATCAATCTCACTGCTCTTTCAATGCTTCATATGTAGTATATTCAATGCTTCGTATATGACTTCATATGTGATCTACTCAGTGCTTCATATGTGATGTATTCAGTGCTTCATATGTAGTATATTCAGTGCTTCATATGTGATCTACTCAGTGCTTTATATGTAACGTATTCAGTGCTTCATATGTGATCTATTCAGTGCTTCATATATGCTCTATTCAGTGCTTCATATGTGATCTACTTAGTGCTTCATATGTGACGTATTCAGTGCTTCATATGTGATGTATTCAGTGCTTCATATGTGATGTATTCAGTGCTTCATATGTGACGTATTCAGTGCTTCATATGTGATCTATCGAAAGTCAATGAGAAAGTTAATGAGAAAGTCAATGGGAAAGTCAATGAGAAAGTCAATGAAAAAGTCAATGAGAAAGTCAATGAGATGTAGAGAATTCGTTATCGTTATTTCAAGCTCTTCTTCATAACAATTCGATAGAGCGTTTGATAGAGAGTTTGATAGAGAGTTTGGTAGAGAGTTTGATATCGAGTCATGAAGAATGCTTTCTATCGAGCTAATTAGCATGTACGAAGCATACAGTATGTACAGGTAAGCTTGATAGAGAGTTTGATAGAGAGTTTGGTAGAAAGTTTGATAAAGCGTTTGATAGAGAGTTTGGTAGAGAGTTTGATAGAGCGTTTGATAGAGAGTCTGATAGAAAGTTTGGTAGAGCGTTTGGTAGGGAATTCAATAGAACGTTTGATAGAGAGTTTGATATCGAGTCATGAAGAGTGCTTTCTATTGAACTAATTAGCATGTGCTATGAAGCATGTACGAAGCATACAGTGTGTATGAATAAACAGGTAAATCGGTAAACAGA